>Ga0131853_10000773_pt1 | contig 57657 bp, 48 predicted proteins | sample TergutLab28metaG_FD_92764 | JGI IMG/M metagenome (GOLD analysis project Ga0131853, IMG submission 92764) | Labiotermes labralis P1 segment gut microbial communities from Petit-Saut dam, French Guiana - Lab288 P1 (version 2) (version 2) | ecosystem: Host-associated > Arthropoda: Insects >...
CACAAGTGCATTGACGCCATTTAGCTGCATCCAAATGCGGATTACACCTAGGTTTGCAAGCGAGGCATTGTTGGAGTTGCCGTTGTTGAAGTACTGCACTCCAAAGATGTCTGTAGGCACCGCGGCAAATAAGTTATTGATGAGCAACACCTCCACTGTCTGACCGAATGCAACTACTGTGAATAAGATAGTCTCCCACTCGGCATCTGCTTTGACCACGTCGAAGTTGAGATAGTAGTCACGCCAGCCTTCACCCTCAACCCATTGGCGATTTCTCGTCACAAATTCCATTGCATCATTGCCGTCTTGATCAACCACAGTTATCACCGCACTCATCGGAATCTGTGCATCTGCTCCGTCAAGAAACGCCCATATGCGAATATTCCCTGCCATGCTTGGAACTTCTTCACATGTACCGTTATTGAACGCTCGCAGTGTGAGTGTCTCTTGCTGTGTTGTACCGGCAGGAGCAATTATCACAGTGAATACAGCAGCTGCGGGAGATGTATACGCGATTCTCACAGGCACGACTAATCCGTACCGATTAAGAGTTTCCTCAATCTCTATAGTGCTTTGGATTACACCATTTACCACCACATCATACTCACCGGGCGCAAGACCACGTATTGCAAGTTCAGCCGGACGAGCAATTCCTGCTACATTTTCAACAGTGAACGCAACTCTTGAGTAGTCACGCGCTATGCGAGCTTCGTTTATACGGTCTGCAAAGAACTCAATCGCAAATCTGTCGCCTATTACATTGATTCTTCTGAATAACCCATCGGTTGGAGTCACGACGATTTCATCTCCGACAACCTCAACATCGGCAGCCCAACCGGCAAATGCGCCAAAGTTAGGATCGTTAGGAACTACCGACGCACTTAGGGTGTTCAGCCCACCCCACAGACCATAGTCTGCTTCCGCAGATGAGCTATAGGGGAACCCCAGATTCCAGTCATATGGGCGGTTTGGCTTCAATGCTCCCCAAACCGATCCGACTACGCCTATGCCGTACTCTTCTATCGGGAATCCTCTCAAGTCATTTCGAAGCACTGAGTTTGCTCTGGATATGCCATTTTCCGTGATGATATTGGCATTCCAATACGCTGTCCAAGCAGCAGTCCCTGCCGTGCTGCCGATAGATGAAACATTCTGGTATGTCGTCAACAAGGTATGCGCAGGACCTTGAAGTTCCGGTTGCCCCGACTGTATCCATGCAAAGGAAGCAAAGTGACTCGGCTGGATAAAGCGCCACATGTCTTGTGAAAATTGGTTGTTACCTTGATATCGCGCAATACCTGCCACCAATGGCGATTGATCTACATGATTCAAATAGAAGTCATTAAGTATCTGAGCTTGATGCCCGACTGAGTATTGGAACATCCACCAGTCCGCACCCATCGGACGACCGGAAGATTGATGCATCCAATCAGGGACCTTGCCGAACCATCCGAGTGTCTTACTCGTGATTTGTTCAAGTTTTGCTACCCGACCTTCGGCGGTCGCTGCGGCACCTATAGCTACGGCAGAGTTTGCCGGTCCTATAGCCGCCTGATCCCAGTTAGTGGCTTGAGCTGCAGCGGGCAATCCTCCCGGAGGTGTGGGATTGATCCAACTATCAGGAGCCGTCGGAACAGAAACACGGTCACGTCCTGCAAAGAACTTACTGAAAACGTATGCGCCTTCTTCACCTGTGTTGTCATAGGCAAATTCCGAGCTGAATGGGAAGTCGGTGTTTATCATCCTGTTGCCCTTGTGTATGCCTACATTTTGAAGTATGTCTGCAAGATTTGAGGTTGAGCGATGAACAAGATGGTTTGCGTAATATGTTGGGTCACTCACCTGTGCTCGCTCATTGCCTAAGGAGGCTTCTAAGCGCAGGGCTTCATAAATCATCATGAATACCCAATCATTCATGTGTCCGGGTCCTGTCATAGAGCCTCTGTATGCAAGTATCGCGGCTACATGCAGGTAATCAAGCGGCTCCCAAAGTGCATCATCGCCAAGAACATGCGGATGTCTCCTGGTCGCTTCATACATGCCCCAAAAGGCTGCGGCAGCGTTCATATAGTTAAATGCTCTACCGCTAACTTGAGTTTGGGTGTTGGGGTTGAAAAATCCACCTATGGCATCCGGCCATGCTCCGCGGTAACAGCAGCCACCCCAAAGCATACCTTCATGAGTATTACGATGATCGAAATATCCGCTCCAACCACCACCTGCTGATATACTAGGTCCTAGGTCGTTACTTTGCGGCGAACCGAACGGACGCATTTGCTGACCGTAAACATGATGAACCAAGTTCAATTGCAGAGCATGCATTTCCCGCTCTACGGGCCAATAAATATTTTTGTTTGCAAGGAACACAACTCCGTCGATGTGTTGTTCATGATTACTGGTTGTGCAGGATGCTCCATCACCGTCTTTTTGTCTGACAACACCCATTATGTTATCAGTTTCAAGGAAACCGTATCTATGGCGGGCAACAAAGTTTCTCGCGCCTTGATCATTGAGCAGACCGCGTGCTGCCAGCGCCGGGGTTTGCGCCGGTACACCCATCAAGCGACCCGGGCGGTTATTTGGTGCAATCGGGTTGTCCGGATTAAATCCGGCGAAACCGCCGCCATCAAATATGGGATTCCCTTGATCGTTGAACAGTGTTGCGTCTCTCCAGAAATCGTAGTCAATAAATGCATGGTCGATAAGGAAGTCAGCACGTTGCTGAATTGCAACGGCGATATCCTCCGTCACCCAGAATTGCATGACACTATAGCCTATTGAGCCATCAGGACGTTCATAGACCACCTTTATGTCATTGCGCCCCAGCTTATTGAAGTTTATATTCCATACATTATGGTCTCCGGTGCTGCCAGGTGCGCTGTTAAGTTCATCAGTCGTCGCAATGTCGCGTGAAAACACTGCTTGCCAGCCGAGGTTATTAGCAAACCAGTTTGCAAGCGGATTTGGTATCACCGCGCTGTTGGTTCCGCGGAACGGATGAGAGCGCGGGTCAGGGTTTGGTGTGATATTTCTAAGTTCGATTATATTACCTATCGTACGCAGATTTACTTGGACGTTTTGTCCAATCGGCGTCACCATACCCGGATTTACCGCAATTCCGACGGAACCGTGTGCTGAGAGTATGTCATTTATGCCGAGGGGATTTGCTTCTTCAGTAACAGCAATCCTGAACCCATACAGTCTGGTTTCACCGGGTTGCACGACTATGCTGGTGTGTGGCAAGTATCCCTGATTCGGGTCATATGTGTCTGTCGCCCACTGAGCTCTTGCTGCCCTGTTTGCAACGCCCGCGCTGTAAACGAAGAACTCCTCAGGCATGTTGAAATAGAAATACTGTGTGGAGGCGTAGCGGCGGTATTCCAGCTTTCCATCAGTTGACTGATCCGGGAAAAACACCACTTTGTTGCTGCGTCCGTCGTTACGCTCAAGTTGAATGTATGAGCCGTGGTATGCGACGAAGTTATGAGCACCTGCCATGTAATATCTATACGCGGCATCTCCTGCCCAGCGATTATTCCACGAGATAGGCAATCCGATATCTAAAAATTCAATCGGTTCGCTGCTTGTGTTTGTGATTTCAAAGTAGATTTGTACAAATTCCTCGCCGCTCGGTAATGTTCCAAGCGAATAGCTGTTTACAACATCAAAGTGGCGTATGCCGGTGGTTGTGATGTTGTGCGAGGTTATGCCGTTTGTATCACCAGTGAAAGGCGGATTTGCACCGCCGGGATTCCACACATGGCGTTCATTGCGTGATGGGGCAATACTGGATTCGTACATAACATCTACTCTTTGATGTATCTCATCAAAATACATACGACGAATGTCATCGGAATCGCCTGTGCTTGCCCTGCGTTCGGTCGGGTCACTTCCCAGCGTGTAAGAAAATCTGATTTCACCCAACCATCTGTTAAAGCTCATTGCTTGACGAGTTATGATTTCATTGTCTAACACATGCAGGCGACCTTCATTTCTACCATCCCTGCCATCAGCATCCTGAAGAACATGTCCATGCGCAACTTCCCATAGACCTTCTGCGGTAAGCTGCTTGATGTTTCCGTAGCTGCCTGTAGTCATTGTCCATGTTTCGCCTTCGATCACAAAGTTATTATCCAAGCTGCCAAAAGCAATTTGGTTAAACTGAATGTCATTGCCATGTGACCACAATCCAACTCTGCCTTCAGAGAAAGTTTCTTGCGGGTCTAGGCGGATACTGTCAACAAGGACGTGCTGCGCTGTGCTCAACGCAGCCACATAACCCCTACCGCCAACTGCCTGACCGGGGAAGTCCGGTCTATGAAGACCCCAGTTTGCGTTTGTGTGGCGTACAACTGTTATATAGTTATCCACAAGTTGAACACGCCAGTTATGCCATGTACCGGTGGGGAATGCAACTGTGTCGGCACCCGGACCACCTATAGGATAAACGTTTGGTGTTTCAATGAGTATAGTCTCTACCCCATCAACAACCTTCCCAATTTCTAGCATCCGCACATCCGGACCTCCCGGCAACACTCGCATAAAGTAGAAGTTGCGGAAATCCTGATAACGGAATACAACTCCACCGCGCTGCCCAACAGGAATGTTCATACCAACTGTTATATCGACATCTCTAAATGTAGCGTTCGTGTTGCTGCGGCGATCCACATCCAGCACCCCATCAACCACCACAGGGAACACAGGTCCTTCATATATTGCAAAACGTGCGTCCGGCGCACCGCCTGTTTGGAATCTATAGCTGCTTGCCGACTGAGCCGCGCTTAAAAACATATTCTCTCCGGTGCCATAACCACCTTCATAAACATAACGGTTTTCAGATCCGTATCTGGCGTTTGAGCTAGAAAGAATCGTAACTCCGCCCTGTGACGCTGCGGCAATCGCTCCGGTCTGCCTGCCCCATATTCCGGTACTGCGCAGTTCAGGGATAACATCACCGGTGCTTAGTGTAAGCCCTGTCCATGGGTCTCTGTGTACGGTGTGGAACCAACCATTAGGGCTGGGCAAGCCACGCAGTGAGGCAACCGTTACAGTGGCTTCGGCATATATTTCTGTTTGTGCAGCTGCCGTCGCCCGAACTGTAAATCTTGCGCCTCTGGTCACGGTTACCGGTATGTTCAACGCTCCTGTTTCCGCATTTATAGTTACTCCTGCGGGGGCATTGTCTCCAAGCGACCATGTTACACCACGAAGGTCATTGTCCATAGTTGAAACAACCGCTCTGAATTCGGTACCGGAATATCCTGGTGCCAAAAATGCGTTATTCGGCCATAAGTCCATACCGAAAACAGGTCCATCGGTTGTTATAACGAATTCGTCGTATACGAATGTACTATGTGTAGGATGCCTGGCTTCAACTCTCAGCGTAACTTGACCTGCACCGACTGCGTTTATAGTGACGGCAGTTGCATTGTTAGATCCAACAATTTCAGCGACATTAGCCGCATTATCACCAACGAGCGACCATATGAATTGCGGAGCCGGATCTACAAGCCCTGGAAGGCGAACCTCTGCACTATATGTCGAACTCATCCCGACAGCAAAGGAGGGCGATCCACTGATTTGTACTGACCTCAGTTCAGGGTCACCAACCAGCCCGGCTTCAAATATTTCCCACTCCCCGGCACCTATCCCGGCATTGCTGGGGATATTCTGCCTTGGAATCATAAGGCGTATGCCTCTTGTTGTCACCGGCTCAAACCATACGCCGTTCCAAATTCTGTTCGCGGCATTTGTTCCCTGTCCAAAATGAGTCAGAAATGCCGTGGGAGTGCCTGATGTATGGAAATTGTTGTGTGCCGTTATGGTGCTGTTGTGGACACCTATCATATTATCTATGGTCGTCCATCCCGGTGCATTTACGGCATTGTCATTTGAAGGAGCACCGTTTCCGGTCCAATACTGAACTATGACACCGGGTCCCGGAAAGTTAACTCCGGAGCCTATCGAGGTGTTATCAGCCCACCACATAATGCGCATCATATCAATGGTCTCTGCCTCAGGCCAAGACATTTGAAGGCGGGAATGTGAAAGTCCGACCACACCCCACGTATTCCAACTGGTCGCCGCTCCGGCTGCCAGTGCACCATCTCTTACATTGGCCACCGGGGTATTTGTGGAGCTTGCCGTCGGTGTTCCATTGTTTACCGGACGTACACGCGCAATATTTCCTTCGTCCAAGGTATATACTGCGGATCTTTCAAGAAAATCCCTTAAAACCGCTATGTCTGGATGATTAAGCAGAGATGCGGACAGTGCATTTAGCTGTGCTTTAGCGATGTCGGCATAAATATATTTTTCTTGTTCCGGCATATTATATATATCATGGTAAACTTCTTCATAAGCCACATCAGCCACATAGCGATGACGCGGAGTTTCAGTCCAATAATACACATCAAGTGACTCTTCTTCATAAGCTGCAACAGCAAACGTCATTGGGTTCAACGCGAAAATAAATGACGATGCGAACATGACCACTGATAATAGCACAGCTATTGACTTCGATAGTGTTTTTCGGTTTCGTGCTTTCATGTAAAATCCCTCTTTCTTTTGTCATTGTTTCACTGGTTTTTTCAACATCGAAGCATCCACGCTCCTACAACGTTTATAAAACATCACCTCCATGTTAACATTAATAGTCAGATCGCCTTACTCATTTAATCGTTTAGATTTTGTAAGACACCTATGCAGCTAAATCTTTATTCGGTCGAATATGCTCAAGCAAGCTTGGGCACGAAAATCCCAACGCGCCAACATCCTCTAATCGTTTAGATGTTGGCGGTCAAAATCACTCCGTTACTTACCTTTTGCAAATCTGATAACGTGGATTTCAAACAAGACTCTTAGGCAAACACCTTCCTGAAAGCACCCTGTTTGCTGTTTTTCACATTTTATTTGTAACCACGATAGATGTCAAGACTTTTTAAACAATTTTTACAAAAATATTCTGTCAATTTCTGGCAATATAGCCAAATTCCGAGGTGTGAATAAACTCTGAGCGCAAGCGTATACATAGCTGCGTGAACTATAATGTACATGCACTTTAATGTACGTGCACTTTCCTACATATAACTTCAAATAACTTCAAATCGCATTGTTTACTTTTCAATATGTGGTGATATAATGAGAGTTAGGTAAACACTGATAAAATCGACATGTAGCTGCGGAGTGTGAATGGATATTTTGATAACGAATAACCCGCTTGTGGTTGAACGGTGCGGAGATGTGCATAGTGTCAATTTTGTTGATGGTGCTTTGATTGATGTTTTGATTCGTGTTCGCAGCTTTATTCATGATGGGCATCGACTACTTACTCATCCGCTTTCCGGCAGTGTTAAACCTAACGAAACTGCATATAAATCGGTGCTTATTTCGGGGTCATGCGGCAAGGTCGATGAACAGTCAGTTTTGATCATCGGCGAGTGCATCCTAGCTACTCAAAAATTTAAGCCGAGGGAGATTTCTGTGCATCATTTGACTGATTTACAAGAGGTGGATTTCTCGCTAATAATAGGCGCATTGTGAAAAAGTCCCACATTCGGCTCAACAGGACATTGACACAGCATAGTTTATTGTATATTCTACTATTATAATACCAGTAATCATAGTGCGATGAGATCATCGTACTTTGCATTCTACACTTACTATTAAGGAGGGCTGAGACTTGAAGTTGGAAGTCGGATATATCCGAATAACGGACATAACTTTCGCGGAAATGTCGATGGTCAAGAACGGTGTTTTGCATGTAAATACCAAGGAGCTTGAAGCTTTGGTGTTGGAGGACGAACGCTTGGCATCTGTCAGCTTTGATATCGCAAAGCCTGGCGAGAGCGTGCGCATCACTCCTGTCAAGGATGTCATAGAACCTCGCGCAAAGGTAGAGGGTTCAGGGGATATTTTCCCGGGTGTCATCAGCAAGGTCGGCACTGTCGGTTCGGGTAAAACTCATGTTCTGCGCGGCGCTGCTGTAGTCACTGTCGGAAAGATCGTTGGTTTTCAAGAAGGCATTATCGACATGACCGGTTTGGGCGCGGAATACACCCCATTTTCGAAGCTTAATAATCTTGTCGTCAATTTCACACCCCAGGATGGCTTAACCGCTCATGAGTATGAAGCGTCAGTGCGGATAGCCGGGCTTAAAATCGCATATGAGCTTGGAAAGCTTGGGGTCAGCGTAACTCCGGATGAAACTAAAGTTTATGATTTCCCCTCACTTATTGAGGGCATCAAAAAATATCCTGATTTGCCACGTGTAGGGTATGTACAAATGCTGCAAAGTCAGGGGCTTTTGCATGACACCTATGTCTATGGCGTTGATATGAAGCAGTCTATCACAACTATGCTTAGCCCAACTGAGACCATGGATGGCGCGATCATCAGCGGCAACTGTGTTTCGGCTTGTGATAAGAATACGACATATCATCATCAGAACAATCCAATTATCGAGGATCTTTTTGCCGAGCATGGCAAGACACTCAACTTTTCGTCAATGGTAATTACAAATGAAAATGTATACCTTGCCGATAAAATTCGCTCGTCCGATTGGACTGCAAAATTGGTGGATTTTCTCGATCTTGATGGCGTCATCATCTCTCAGGAGGGATTTGGCAATCCTGATACCGACCTCATAATGAACTGCAAAAAAGTCGAAGCCACCGGCACACGTACCGTTATTGTCACTAATGAGTATGCCGGGCGCGACGGCAGTTCACAGTCACTGGCAGATGCCGACCCCAGCGCTGATGCGCTTGTTACAGCGGGTAACTCCAATCAGGTGGTCACCTTGCCCAAGCTTGAACGTGTAATCGGCACTCTTGATTATACGGAGATGATTGCAGGCGGGTTTGCAGGTAATATCGGAGCGGACGGCAGCATAACTGTCGAACTGCAAGCTATTACCGGCTCCACAAACGAACTCGGGTTTAATTGCCTGAGTGCGAGATGATAGGGAAGGGATGATTATATGCAAAAATATAAAGTCGTTCATTACATAAATCAGTTTTATGCCGGTATTGGCGGGGAAGAAAAAGCCGACCATATGCCTGAGCTGCGAGATGGTCCGGTTGGTCCCGGCACTGCGTTTGCATTGGCTTTTGGCGACAAGGCCGAAATCGTCAAGACAATTATTTGCGGTGATTCATATTTCAATGAAAACCTCAATGAAGTTCGTGATTCATTGGTTGCAATGGTTCGTGACTCAGGTGCAGACCTCTTTATTGCAGGTCCCGCATTTAATGCAGGGCGCTATGGCGTTGCCTGTGCAACAATGTGTGATGCCGTGAAGCAAGAGTTGGGCATCCCGACACTTACAGGCATGTTCCCTGAGAATCCTGGTGCCGAGATGTTCAAGGATAAGGTGTATATTATTGAAACCGGTGCAAATGCGGCAGGTATGAGAAATGCCGTCCCAAAAATGGCATCGCTCGCTCTTAAATTAGCTTCCGGTGAGCATATCGGCGCTTCGGTGGAGGAAGGATATCTTCCTGGTGGCATTCGTGTTAATTTCTTTGAGAAAGAACGCGGCTCCAAAAGGGCTATTGACATGCTGCTCAAGAAGATGGCGGGTGAGTCCTTTGTAACGGAGTATCCTATGCCGGACTTTGACCGCGTACCTCCTAATCCAGCTGTTGCCGATATTTCAAAGGCAACTATTGCCCTTGTTACTTCAGGTGGCATCGTACCTAAGGGAAATCCCGACAGGATCGAATCTTCGAGCGCTTCAAAGTATGGAGAGTATAGCATTGCCGGTGTTGATGATTTAACTGCCGAGACTTATGAGACTGCTCATGGTGGCTATGATCCGGTTTACGCCAATCAGGATGCCGACCGTGTTCTCCCTGTGGACGTTATGCGGGAATTTGTCAAAGAGGGCGTAATTGGTAAGCTGCATGATAAATTCTATACGACTGTCGGTAATGGCACATCAACTAAAAGCTCTAAGCAATTTGCAATGGAGTATGCTCAAAAGCTAAAAGCCGATAATGTTCAAGCTGTTATTCTTACATCAACGTGAGGAACATGTACTCGTTGCGGCGCAACGATGGTAAAAGAAATCGAACGTGCGGGAATTCCGGTGGTTCATGTTTGTACTGTTACTCCTATTTCTATGACTGTTGGTGCAAACAGGATAGTTCCTGCAATCGCTATTCCGCATCCGCTGGGGAATCCTTCATTGAGCCTTGATGACGAAAGGCAGCTCAGGCGCAAAATTTTAAATACCGCGCTAAAAGCTCTTTCAACCGAAGTTGAGGGGCAAACGATATTTGAGGTGAAATAGTATGTCAAAGATATATGATCTCATCATCATAGGGGCGGGTCCTGCCGGGCTTTCTGCGGCACTTTATGCCGGTCGCTCAAGGTTAAGCACCTTGGTTATAGAAAAGAATATGGACGGCGGTCAGATCGTTATCACTCATGAGATCGAGAATTATCCCGGAGGTATTGAGGGCGAGACCGGTCCGAGTTTGATCGGCCGCATGGTCAAGCAAGCTGAGCGTTTTGGCGCTGAGAAAGTTTATGATAGTATAACTGAAGTTGAGCTTGAGGGCGATGTCAAGGTACTCAAAGGTCTAAGCACTGAGTACCGCGGGCGTTCGGTAATTGTAGCAACTGGTGCACGCCCGCGTCCAATTGGTTGTCCGGGTGAGTCTGAGTTTATTGGCAAGGGTGTCTCTTATTGCGCAACTTGCGACGCGGCTTTCTTTGAGGATTTCGAGGTTTATGTCGTAGGCGGTGGCGATGCTGCTGTCGAGGAGGCTCTTTATATAGCCGGCTTTGCTCGCAAGGTGACTATTATCCATCGGAGGGACGAACTTCGTGCCGCTATGTCTATTCAGGAAAAGGCTTTTGCTAATCCAAAGATTGAATTCATGTGGAATAGTGTTGTAACCGAGCTGCGCGGCGATGGGCTTTTGTCTTCAATGGTTGTTGAGGATACTAAAACCGGTGAAACACGTATTATTGAGGCAGATGAAGAGGATGGTGCCTTCGGGTTGTTTGTCTTTATTGGCTTTGACCCCCATACCGAAGTTTTTGTCGGCAAGTTAGCTATGGATGGTCCATATTTGAAAGCTGACGATAATATGAGGACTAATGTTCCCGGTGTTTTCGTTGCTGGGGATGTCAGGATGAAGTCATTAAGGCAGGTTGTTACCGCAGCGGCTGATGGTGCGATCGCGGCTACACAAGCGGAACATTTTTTGCGCGACTAAGCAAAATCCGCAATACAACGTAACATACAATGTGCAGCATATAGTGTGCCCCTACAATGATAGAAGATTGGAGATTCTTTATGTTAGAGCTAAACAAGGAAAATTTTGAAGAGGAAGTTTTGAAGGCAAAAGGCAAAGTTTTTGTCGATTTTTACGGTGATGGTTGTGTGCCTTGTCAGGCATTGATGCCTTTTGTTCATGGGTGCGCTGAGAAGTACGGCGATAATCTCAAATTCGTTGCGCTCAACACTTCTAAGGCAAGGCGCTTGGCGATCAGCCAGCAGGTGCTCGGTTTGCCGGTCATGGCTGTCTACGAGAATGGGGTGAAGCTTGAGGAGCTTGTAAAGGATGATGCTACTGAGCAGAATATTGAAGCTATGATCAACAGGCATATATAAAATCAAATGCAGTTCCCCCTACGATAGGCATGCTGCATTATGCATTATTATTTAACCATAAAGGAGGAAGTCAATTGGGTAAGTTTGACGGTAAGAAAGTCGTCATTATCGGTGACCGCGACGGTATCCCCGGACCGGCCATCGAAGAGTGCATGAAAACTACCGGTGCTGATGTTATTTTTTCATCGACGGAGTGCTTTGTGTGAACGGCGGCTGGTGCAATGGATCTGGAGAATCAAAAGAGGGTTAAGGAATTCTCGGAGCAATATGGCCCTGAGAATGTGATCGTCGTTATCGGCGCAGCCGAAGGTGAGGCCGCAGGTCTTGCCGCTGAGACTGTCACAGCAGGTGATCCCACTTTTGCCGGACCATTGACAGGAGTCTCGTTGGGACTCGGCGTTTATCACGTTTGCGAAGAAGCTGTTAAGAGCGAAGTTGACGAGAGTGTTTATGATGAGCAGGTTTCCATGATGGAGATGGTGCTTGATGTGGATGATATCGCCAGAGAGATGGATGCGATTCGCAGTCAGTATTGTAAGTATTAAATTTTAGGTAAACACTGATTAAAATCCGAACAAGTGCAAACAGCATGAGTTCGGATTTTAGTTTGGAAATTGAAAAACATTGACATTGGAAATCCATATATGAGAGAATGGGTTGCAAACATATTTACATTAATTATTTGAAAGGCGTGACTAAATGAACAGCGTGCTAAAGGGATCTTCTTTTGTTCTTGTACATTCGCCGGATATGCTTTTGCATAGCGGAACTACTCAGACAACGGAGCGGATAGTTAATCCAGCTTCTGAGTATCTTGTTAAGTTACCGGAACATTTGCGTAGTTTTGATGATGTTGTCGCTTACTTGCCCAATCAGGTTTATATCGGAAGTAAAACTCCCGATGATCTAGCTGCTGCCGGAGCGACTTGGTATGATAAGCCGCTTGCGGGTGCCGGGCGTTTCGGACCTTTTGGCGAGATAATGCCACAGGATGAGTTTTATATGCTAATGCAGGCTTGCGATGCTTTTGATCTGGTTCGTTTGGAAAAAGCTTTTGCCGACGATGTCCGCAGTCGCTTTGAGAAACATCCGCTTGTAGATGCCGATATTTTGGCTATGGTTTCTGAGGGTGTTGAGCAATCCGATATTGATAGGGTCGTAAATGAAGAACATGCCGAGGGTATTTATCATAACAATAAGCTGGTCGGTTATGTCAAGAAAGCGCATGATATCGATGTAAATCTTTCCGCGCATGTTATTTTTGAAAATCTTGCTTCCAAGGCTTCTTGCACTTTGGCGTTGCTGCATCTGATAAAAGTTGCCGATGTTAGTAAGGGCGAGGTCGATTATGTTATCGATTGCTCTGAAGAAGCTTGCGGCGATATGAATCAGCGTGGCGGTGGTAATATGGCAAAAGCCGCTGCTGAGGTCGCCGGTTTTAGCGAGGCGTCAGGCTCGGATATCCGTGCGTTTTGCGCCGCTCCGGCTCATGCTATGATCCATGCTGCTGCGCTTGTAGCAAGCGGAACGTATAATAATGTAGTTGTTGCCGCAGGCGGTTCAACTGCGAAATTAGGTATGAATGGCAAAGATCATATCAAAAAAGGTCTTCCGCTTCTTGAAGATGTAATGGGTGGTTTTGCTGTCCTTTTTTCAAAAAATGATGGCATCAGCCCTGAGATTCTCAGCGAATTTACAGGCAAGCATAACGTTGGAAGCGGTTCATCACCGCAGGCTGTTATCACTGCTTTGGTGACAGACCCGCTGGACAAAATGGGGCTCAAACTTGCAGATATTGATAAATATTCTGCCGAGATGCAAAATCCGGATATTACGAAACCTGCTGGTGCCGGGGATGTCCCGCTTGCTAATTACAAAATGATTGCCGCTCTTGGCGTTAAGCGCGGCGAACTTGAGCGCACCGAAATCGATGCTTTTACTGCCCAACATGGCATGGTTGGCTGGGCCCCAACACAGGGGCATATACCTTCCGGAGTGCCGTATTTAGGATTTGCACGTAATGACATTATCTCAGGCAAAGTTAATCGCAGTATGATCATCGGCAAGGGTAGCTTGTTCCTTGGTCGCATGACTAATTTATTTGACGGCGTTTCGTTTATCATTCAAAAAAATAGCGGCGAAAATGCGGATACATCAAGCGGCATTTCGGAAAATGCTATCAGACGATTGATTGCGCAATCTTTACGTGAGCTTGCAGCATCAATGGGCACTGATGCTGATTAGATGCGGGGCGTGGATTCCCTGAAATGATATATGTTTAAGGGGGTTAATGACAGTATGTCAAAACCGGTAAATAAAATAATTGCAGACACCTTTTTGGACTTGGCGTCTGCTTTGGAGACAGGGGCTTTTGGCGCACCCAAGATCGTTTTGACCGGTCCGGGCAGCGAACACGGTGAAAACAACATGATTAATGGTGCTGCTCTTGCCGCAGCGAAGGGAATTCGCGTTATTTATGCGGGTTCGCGATCATGCGAAGGTGTTGAAACTATTCAGGCAGAGGATGATTCTCAGGCGCATAAAATCATGGAAACCCTGTTGGAACGCGGCGACGCAGATGGCGCTGTCACTATGCATTATCCTTTCCCCATCGGTGTTTCCACTGTAGGTCGAGTGGTTACACCAGGCAGGGGCAAAGCAATGTATATCGCCACAACCACGGGAACGTCATCGGTCGATCGCGTTGAGGCTATGGTAAAAAACGCCCTGTATGGCATTATCACTGCCAAGTCTTGCGGCATTAAGAATCCCACAGTAGGCTTACTCAATGTTGACGGTGCGCGGCAGGCTGAGATGGCATTAAAAGAACTAATTAAAAATGGTTATGATATGAAGCTCGCCGAGTCAGGCAGAACTGACGGTGGTGTTATGCGTGGTAATGATTTACTCGCCGGGTCTTGTGATATTATGGTCACGGATTCTTTGACGGGTAATATACTCGTTAAAATGTTTAGTTCATTCACAACCGGGGGCAGTTATGAGTCATTGGGATGGGGTTATGGTCCGGGCATAGGCGAGGGTTATGATAAGCTTGTGCTGATTTTGTCTCGTGCGTCGGGCGCTCCGCTCATAGCCAATGCTATTGAGTTTGCGGCAGAGCTGGTACGCGGTAAGTATAGAGACATTGCTGCCAAAGAATTTGCTGCTGCTAAAAAAGCTAAACTGGCAGATGTGCTTGGGGCTGTCCGTGCCAGAAATATTCCTGCTGCAGCTTCCGCTCCTGTTGCGCCGCCACCAAAGGAGGTTGCGACAGAGGAAATTTCAGGAATCGAGATTTCCGACTTGGAAGATGCTGTTGCTTCATTGTGGTCGGAGAGTGTTTATGCGCAAAGCGGCATGGGATGTACAGGTCCGGTCATTTTAGTAAATGAGGCTAAGCTGGCTTTGGCAGTGAAAATTCTTTCCGCAAAAGGGTATATCGAAGCAGAGTAGATCAAATTCTATACACACCTAAAAAGAGCTGCCAAATCAACATACATGATTCGGCAGTTCTTTTTATTTAGGTAAACGCTGATTAGACACTATTTATGACATACGTTTTGCTAATTCCATAACTGCAAAGGTGGCGACGTCTTCGGCAAACTTTCCCGGACCGAAACCTGCATCATATCCGAGTTCTTTTGCAAGTTCGTTGCTTATACGCGGACCGCCGCAGATTACGATATAGTTCTGTCGAACACCTTCGGCTTCGAGGAGTTCTATAAGCTCTGTCATGTTTTGGATATGGACGTCTTTCTGTGTCACTGTTTGTGAGACCAGCAGGACGTCTGCTTTTAATTCCTTTGCTTTGCGGAGGAATTCTTCATTTGGCACTTGGCTTCCAAGGTTATGCGCCTCCACCATGTCATAGCGTTCGAGACCGTAATGCCCTGCGAGTCCTTTTCTGTTGATTATGGCATCTATCCCTACTGTATGCGCGTCTGTTCCGGTGGATGCTCCTATGAAGACTACTTTGCGTCCTATGTCTTCTTGTATGTAGGTGTTGATTTCTTCCATACTCATGATTTTTTCATTGACTGTAGCGACTTGGATTGCGGTGTAATCAACCGTATGCACCAATGCTCCATAAACTATGTAAAGAGTAAATTCGTTGTCAAGCGGAATATGGTTTGCTATGCTGGGGCTTTCGATTCCCATTTTTTTTGCGAGACGACTCGCGGCTTCCATTCCTTTTTCATCATCCTTAACCGGCAACGTGAAGCTGATTTGCACTTTGCCGTCATTCATTGTATCGCCATAGGGGCGAAGCTTTGTGGGGTTGAAGTTCAGGTCAACGTCCTGGCTTTGAATAGTATAATTCCCTGCACTCATGCTGCCGGTCCTCCTTTCATGCTGTCAATAAAGGGATTAAAATAATGCTCCCCTTTTTGGACAACTCCCGAGAGACCTTTTCCCCCGTCTCGCGCACGTTTGATCCCTGCGAATATACCGTTTTCCAATGTCGCAAATAATCCCAAGCGCTCAATTTCTTCAAGAAGGGATGCGGCTTTATTCAGAACCTCTGCCGCTCTTGTTTGAATGCGTCCTCCTTCGACAAAGGTTATTTCATCTCCAAGGTGGCGCATTGTCCGCTCGATGTATCGCGCATTTTCTATTGCCAGCGCTCTGTCTGCAAGAAATGGCGTGTGTATGGCTTCGGTCAGCATTCCGAGCAAATGGACTTTTTGCCCGGTTATGACAGCAACTGAATTGAAAAGTGCGTTTTGGATATATGCTTTGAAGATGTTGCCTGTGATGAACTTCGTTGGGGGCATGTATTTTAGCGGGGCTTTCGGGAATATTTCTCTTGCCAATTGCGCTTGGGCAAGTTCAAGGAGAAATGCGTCCTCTATTTCGGGATCCATCTCAAAAGCATGCCCCAGCCCTTGCTGCTCTTCTCGCAGACCTGCTGCGAGCGCGAATTGTTCGTTAAGGAATTGTGATGCAAGAACGGTGTGCGCTTCTTCAACGGCATCTGCTGTTGTGAGGTAGTTATCTTCGCCTGTGTTGATTATTATCCCGGCAAACGAGTTTATCATTCTTGAGAAGTACTGATCTATGACGGTTCTTTGCATGTTTATGTCCCTGAAGAGGATACCGTAGAGCGCATCGTTTAGCATCATGTCAAGGCGTTCGAGAGCTCCCATTGCGGCAATTTCCGGCATACAGAGTCCTGAGCAATAGTTGCAAAGCCTTATGTATCGTTTTTCTTCCGCGCCTACTTCGTCAAGCGCAGCTCGCATAAGACGGAAGTTTTCTTGTGTTGCATACGTGCCACCGAAGCCTTCGGTTGTTGCTCCGTATGGAACATAGTCAAGCAGGCTTTGCCCTGTTGTGCGGATTACGGCAATGATATCCGCACCCTGCCGCGCTGCCGCTTTGGCTTGAGTGATATCTTCATAGATATTGCCCGTGGCGACTATAACATATAGGTAGGGCGCATCCTTTTCACCGTATTCGTCGAGATAATCTTTTCTTCGTCGGGCGTTGAGGCGAATCGTCTCTATTGACTTCTCGGCAACCGGAGTTATGGTCCTTTTGATATCTTCAATGGAGTTTATTGGAAGTCGTGAGAAGTCAAGCTCCCCTTTGTCAATCTCCATCGCAATTTGCTGGGGAGTAAGGCTCGTTTCTATCATTGCGTTCCCGATATGATATGCCGCGCCCAGCTGAAGCAACTCATTTTCCAGCAGGTGATTGACTACGACATTAGGCAACGGAATATCTACCACATTTGTCCCATCAATTCCCAACAGCCGACATATTGAGCGTTCAACTGCGACAGTTGTATGTTTGTTTATATACTGCTGGGTATCTTCCGCCACTTTGGAGGCGCTTGCACGAGCTTTGTTAACAAGTGATATATCCAGTTTTAGTTTATTTCGCATCCGGTTTACTCCTTGTGCGCAGCTTTGTTTCGCTCAGCTCTTACGAGATTTTTTGGCTCCAGTGCTATATCAAAGCCTTGTTCCAATCCTGCAACTCCAATGAGGTCAAAGCCCTTCTTCCCTGTGCAAACATCGCATTTGCAAGTTTCAACATAGTTTTCCGGCTCGGCATAAGCTGCAATCACACCTTCAAAGTTTCTAAGAATCGTATGCTTTGTGCTTCTTGAAATGAGATAGGTTGGCATGACCGGGATTTTTCCACCACCGCCCGGCGCATCGACAACAAACGTCGGAATGCAGAATCCGGATGTGTGTCCGCGTAAACCTTCAGCGATTTCTATACCCTTTGAAACTCTGGTGCGAAAATGCTCGAGACCCATAGAGAGATCACATTGGTATACATAATACGGACGCACTCTCATTTTGACCAGCTTGTGAACCAACTCTTTCATGACATGGATACAGTCATTTATGCCTGCAAGAAGAACAGACTGATTCCCAAGGGGGATACCTGCGTCGGCGAGCATGGTGCAGGCTCTTATTGCTTCAGGAGTGATTTCTTTCGGATGGTTGAAGTGCGTGTTAAGCCATATGGGATGATACTTCTTGAGCATATTGCAGAGTTCAGATGTAATTCTCTGTGGCATGACAACAGGAATACGCGAGCCTATGCGGACTATTTCTACATGCTCTATTGCTCTTAGTTTTTTTAGGATGCTTTCAAGTCTGTCATCTGATAAAGTAAGGGGATCTCCGCCGGAGAGAAGCACATCGCGTACTTCCGGATGGTTTTTAATATATTCAACCTGTTTATCTACGATTTCCTCCGATGTCATAGCGTCGTTCTGACCGGTATACCTGCGGCGAGTGCAGTGACGACAATACATGGAGCATTGGTCTGTGACGAGCATAAGAACACGATCAGGGTATCGATGTGTAAGGTTCGGCACAGGTGAATCTCCATCCTCGTGGAGCGGGTCAAGCATATCTGCTTTTGCCCGGTGAAGTTCAAGCGCCGTTGGTATACTCTGCTTGCGTATAGGGTCGTCCGGGTCATCGGGGTCAATGAGCGATAGGTAGTAGGGCGTGATTGCCATTCTCATGGATTGCAGACATTTTTCCACACCCTCTTCTTCACCGGGTAACAGACTAAAATGCCCAACTAGGTCCTGTAGGTTTTCTACTCTGTTTCTTATTTGCCATTTCCAGTCATTCCAATCGCCACTAGGCACATCTTTATAAATTGTTCTTTTACTTTCAGTCATAGCTGCCTCCTATATTCCTATCTTAGGTGTAAAATCATATATACTTCGTGTTGAAGAGATCGCGGATTTTTTCACTTTCGCGAAGCTCCCACAAGGTTATTTCTGCGTGATCTTTTGTATAGCCATTTCCGACTAACATGACTACGTCCTTGCCTATGCCCTCCGCTCCAAGAGCCGCTCTCGTGAAGCTTGTTGCCATGGAGAAGAAATATACTATCCCTCCATCTCGCACCGGCAGTATTGCTGCCATTTCGCAAGCTTCAACATTTACGCAGGATATTGAAATATCATATTCGCGTCCGTCATTTGCTTTGAGCGCTTTTTCAAGCAAATCCACCGGGCTAGTTGCATCGGCTACTATAAAGTTTGTGCAGGCACCCAGCTCAATAAGTTCTTTACCCTGGGGTTCACGTCTTACTGATGCGATTACATTGCCTGTCGGTCCGGCTCGTTTCACGGCTTCGTAGCCGCTCAAAATGCCTGATTTCCCTCCCGCCCCAAGTATTAAAACGCTATCGCCCGGTTTTACGAGTTTTGCGGTTTGCGCAGGTGCTCCCGCTACATCAAGGGCGGCAAGTGCAAGCGCTTCACTCATGTCATCAGGTAGTTTTGCATATATACCGCTTTCAAACAATACTGCTTTGCCGTCTATGTCAACCTTGTCAATGTCCATGTGGATTTTCTTGACTTTGTCGATTTTAAGCGGAGTCAGCGATAAGGACACAAGAGATGCTATCTTGTCGCCTACTTTAAGGTCGCGATCTTTTAGCTCTTCGCCGATATATGCGACTTGTCCTATGAACATGCCGCCTGAGCCTGTAACCGGGTTTTGCATTTTACCTCGCTCATTGACTATTGCGAGGATCATTTCTTCGATTTTTTGCATGTCATTATTACAGGCTTCTTTTATCTGTGTGAAAGATGCAGAATCAATGTTTAAGGCTATGACGTCACAAATTATTTCGTTTGAATATAGTTTCGTCATGTCATTGTCTATTTTTTGCGCTGCTTGCGTGAGAACACCTTGCGGCTGAATTACCCTATGTGTTCCGTATTTATTCCCTTTTAATGCCATTTCGCATTCCTCCTATTTCTTCAGTCCTAAGATTTCGCGAGCTTCGTCCGGAGTTGCAATTTTGCGTCCGAGTTCTTTTGCAATGCGAACTACTTTTTCTACCAATTCTCCGTTTGATTTTGCAAGCACGCCTTTTTCCATGTACACATTATCTTCAAATCCTACACGAGCATGTCCACCCATGATGATTGCGAGGGTCGCTATCGGGAACTGAGCTCTGCCGATTCCTGCGGCTGTCCATGTATGTCCGGGTGGAATCGTCCCGACCATAAACACAAGGTCTCTCGGTTCCGCCGAGATTCCTCCGTTAACTCCTAGGACAAAATCAAAATGTATCGGTGATGGGATGATTCCTTTTTTGTTCATGCGGATTGCTGTGTCTATCATGCCTTTGTCGAAACATTCCACCTCGAGTTTTATGCCTCGGGTTGTCATTTTCTGTGCGAAATCAATTATCATATTCTCAGTATTTATGAATATCTCGTCGCCACCGAAGTTACATGTTCCGCAGTCTAATGTCGCCATTTCAGGGTTTAATGTGATTGGCTGAAGACGTTCGTCATTGGTCATTCCTGTCGCTCCGCCGGTTGATGGCTGGATAATTACGTCGGGGCAGACTTCGTATATCGCATCCATGCAGACTTTGAAGCGCTCTGCGCTCTGAGTCGAGGTGCCATCATCTTCACGAACATGCAGGTGTATTATTGCAGCGCCCGCATCATATGCCGATTTTGCTTCTCTTACGATTTCTTCCACGGTATATGGGACGGCAGGGTTATGCTCCTTTGTCACTTCCGCTCCGCATATACAGGCTGTTATTATTAGTTTTTCCATAATTTCTCCTATCTACTGTCTGCTGTTTGTCTCTACACTATATCCGTTGCTTGTCTTTTGTTACAATGCATGTTCCACTGGCTTTGCACACTATGATCGGTTCGTCAAGAACGTCACAGGCCGATTCGTTTATATCAGGGCGCGGAGCAATAACTTTTTTTGCTTCAAATATCATTTTGCGCGACGTATTGCCTTTTTCTACTATTTCTCCTGTTGCTTCGATATAGTCACCCGCATATACAGGTGCAAGGAAGTCTATCGTATCGTAGGCGCGGAAAAGTCCTTCGTCGCCGTCGTTGCGTATCAGCAGCTCTGTTGCCACATCTCCAAAGAGTGCAAGCATCCTTGCTCCATCAACGAGATTCCCTCCATAATGGGCGTCATGCGTACTCATGCGTAATCTTATTGTTGCTTTCATGTTTATACTCCTTTCAGTTTTCCGAAATATTTGAGTCGATCATATCTATTATCTCCTCTTCAAGACCCAACATTTTGCAAATATTTATTGCGTCCATTGGAAGTGTCTTTTCTGCCGAAACACGAATTAATCCATAGTCCATGTAGTTTGCAATTACGGCAACTCGCTCATTTATCGGTACATTTGCCAGCTCATTGGTTAATTCTGTGTCCTGATTTATTTTACTAAGCCCTACGACTTGATAGTGTGTATTTGCTAATGCAGCTACGCCTTCATAATGGGTGGCCATTACTGTGTATGCATCTTGTATGTTCATATATTCACACACGCCGCGAGCAATTGCTCCACCTTCTGTTGGGTTTGTGCCTCGGGCAAATTCGTCAAGCAAGATCAGTGCATTGCCTTTATCTATTTCGCGCAGGATTTTTCCGAGCTGTACGATTTCTCCGCCAAAGCTCGACAGCCCTCTGTCTGTCGCTTCAAGGTCGTCGGATACAAGATGCATGGTTGAAAGTAACGAGCACCTTGCTTCGCTTGCAAATGGATAGAAGCCACAATGTATAAGTAATATATTGAGCGCCAAGGTTTTCAGCGCAACGGACTTTCCTCCCATATTTGCACCGGTTATAACTGTTGTGCCCTTATGCAGCTCAAACGATAATGGTGTGAATGCGCTGCCATGTTGTGTTAGCATACTTGCTACATACGGATTTGTCATCTCTTTGAAACAGATAGTTGCCCCTTCAACTTTAGGCATACATGTGTTGTAGGCGGCGGCGAGTTTTGCCTTTTGCATTACCAAATCAAGTCGTCCAATTGCATCAGTAGTTTCTAATAGCAGCTTACGCCAAGGTTTTAGTTTTTTTGAGAGGATTTTAAGCGCTGTGAATTCTTCATCTTGTTCTTGAGCCACAAGGTTCGTGCGTCGCAATGTCAATTCAACTTTTTCTTCGTCGGTAGGATTTTCACGAAGTTTGCGTTCCGTTTCTTTTTTTTCTGCCCTAGTTGCTGCCAAAGCGGGGAAATGTCTGTTACTGATATGGAAGGTTGCTACCTTAGTTCCTTCGGGGTCAAGCAGTTCCAGCGCGGATGCAGCGTCTTTGATTGTGATGCTGTGGTAGTTTGCAACTTGGTTGATTTTTTCGAATAGCGGCGTGATTTCAGATAGTTGCAGCAGAAAGCGTTTAATTTCAAAAAGGTCAACTTCGCTGAGTTCTTCGCCGATTTGTCTGATAGATGTGCGAATGTCTTTTACTTGTTTAAGTGTTTGTTCAATTTTTGAGTATTCTTGATTCAGGTTTTGCATTGCGCTTAGGGTTTTTTCAACATTTTGAAGTTCGCAGTGCAGGGATTCTTCTTGTCCGGGGATTGCAGGTCTAAGTTGGCGCAGGGTTTCCCTGCCGTAAGGCGTGGCAGGACTAATGAGGTCCATTATATATGTAAAGCCAATTCGGCTTTTTTGTTCGTATTCAAGGTTTAGCATGGTTCCTCCGCCACAACATCGACCACCGGGATGGGAACAGCGGCGGTCATTTTGTCCATGAACTCGGCTTTGTCGAAATGGGTTCCATAGGCTGAAAATGGGTTGATGGTGATTGCTGCGAGGTTTATTTCTTCAAGGACGCCGAGTTGTCCTTTTCTCACTTCAAGCCTGCGCTGAGTTTCTGATGTTATTAACAAACGGCTGGCATCGCGAGTGACAATTTTTAATCCTCTAGGAAATCCCATTCGTATTATAGGATCGAGCAAGCTGTCTGTAACGGCTCCTTCTATGTAGAGAATTTGGGGAGCTTTTGCCTGTTTCAGTTCCATAGTGAGATCGGCTCCGTCTGGCAGAATGGTTTTTTCATCTCCGAATATTATAAACTTAACGTTGTTTTCTTCAGTTTCTATTTCTTTGGCTATACTGGGTACTTCTTTGGTCATCAACAGCCTACAAGTATGTCCTGTTTCGGAAATGACTTCTTGCATGTTTGGGCTAAAGGATGCTCCCGTACATAAGATGCTGGCTTCAGCCAGAGCTCGGGTGCATAGAGATTTGCGCCCTGCTGCGCCATCTATTATAATCCTGTCAACGCCAAAATCGCGAAATTGCTTTGATATTTCAATGAGCTGAGTCACCATTGATGGTCCAGCCATCTGCACATTTCCATCGCTGAGCGCCCTTAGTATAATTACGTCCCCCATGGGGGTGGAGATGTTTGTTGCATCCAGAATTTCTTTTGTTATGTCACAGCTTTTGAGAAGTTGTTTCGCTGTGGCAAAAATGGTTCCTTCACGTATATATATTCCTGGTTTGTGTGTTCCGGTTACTATGTCTTCTTTTTCGCCATCCCATCCTATTGATGTCAGGGCGAGTTTTTCACTTGCAGGCATGCTTTTGATGAGGTTATTCAGCGCAGTTGTTTTCCCAGCGTTTTTGCACATCCCGGAGATGGAGATTGTGCGATATTGTTGTACAAGGCTGAATAATGTTTTTTCCAACTCAAAGCCTCCGATCACAACCATATCCCTTCAGCTATGGGTTGGACTTTGCCTCCGACCTGTATTTTATATGCATTGTTTTCAAGTTCGGCGTTTACCAACAACAGAGATGGTCGGTTCATCTCGTGCCCTTGTAATGCGCTGTATTCAATTTTGCGTTCTCCAAAGAAATTATATTTCAACAAATACCCTGCAAGGTTTCCATTGGCGCTACCGGTCGCCGCATCTTCAACAAACCCCGGATCGTCAACGAATACGCGCACTCGCACAGTGTTGCCTGCTTCCGAATAAAATGCTAGAAGGTTGCATTTATATACATCGTCGATAAATTCTTGATAACGGTCGTGATTTACGGCGCATCGTTTGAGCGCATCCATGGTCTTCAGGGGTATAACCATACATGGCAGTCCGGTTGAGACTATTTGCACGGGGATGCTATCCATTATGTCGTCTTTACTTATTCTGAGCAGGTTTGCCGCAGTTTCGAGGTTTTCAATCAGCAATCCGAACTCAGGTTCTTTTTGTTCCATTATGAGTATGTCAGAGTTAATTGTCACAGGTATTTGCCCTACTTCAAGGTTTAGTATGATTTTATCGGTTTTTCCGTTTTCAAGTTTCTGATGGATTATATATGCTGTGCCAAGAGTCGGGTGTCCGGCGAATGGTATTTCTGTGTCGGGGGTAAAGTATCTAACATTGTATCCGCCGTTATTTTGCTTATCCGGCATTATAAAACTCGTTTCCGAGTAGTTTATTTCATGAGCGATTTGCTGCATCTCCTCGGTCGGGATTTCGTTGTCTTGTATAAATACGGCAAGCTGGTTGCCTTGATATTTTTTTTCGGCGAATACGTCAACGATATAGAATTTCATGGTTGTGCTCCTTGAATATCGGGCGAATACTGTGCGCCCTTATGATGCTGTTGTCAATGTGAATATGAATTTTGTCGTGCCATCACGACTTTCGACAAATATGTCTTCGTTGTGGTTATCCAAGATTGTCTTCACTAGGTATAACCCCAGACCTACCCCCTCAGTGTTGACACTTCTTGATTTGTCCGCCTTGTGAAAGCGGTCAAATATGTGAGGCAAATCATCTCCACTGATTGTCTCCCCATAATTTTCGACCGCAACATACGCTTTTATTCCCTGTTTCCAGATTTCCAAGCTTATCAGTTCGTTCGGCTTTGAGAACTTTATCGCGTTGTCTATCAGATTGTACACAACTTGTGTGATCGCATCGCTGTCGCCGCGAACCATGACAGGCTCTTCCGGCAAGTTCGTTTTGACGTCAAGCTGTTTTTCTTCTATCTTTGCGTCCAAGCTCAGCAAAGATATTCTTACTACTTCTGAAATGTCAAACTTGCCATCAAGTACGGATTTTGTGTTTTTAGATTGGATTGAAGACATTTCAAGCATACCTTTAACCAGCCTTGAAAGCCTTCGTGTTTCTGAAGAAATTATTTTAAGATAGCGCTCTTCTTTTTCATGTGGAATAGTCCCATCGAGGATCCCTTCTGCAAAACCTCCGATAACCGTCATCGGGGTTTTTAACTCGTGTGAAACATTTGCGATAAAATCACGCCTAAATTTTTCAGAGCTTTCCAGTGTATCCGCCATTGCATTAAATGCCTGAGTGAGCTCTCCTATTTCGTCTTTTCTGCCGGAGTCTTCTACACGAGCGGAGAAGTCTCCTCTTGCAAACCTACGCGCCGCACTTGCCATCTCATTGATCGGCTCAGCCATTTTTTTCGTTGCCAAAAATGATATTACAAAAGTCAATGCCATCACACTAAGAGTAATTAGGGCAAATACTCCCGAAAATGTTTGCCATTCCTGCCTAAACGATGCCATATCACTGGAAACAAAAAGATACCCGAAAATGACTGCTTCACCGGCTACCCTCATCCATAACGGTGTTCCGATAATTTGACGCCGCTCAGGGAAAATCTCACCTAATGTTGCCTGTCTTACATTATATCCACCCGCAGCAGCGTTCTGAAGTGCATACTCCGGAACACGCTGCCCAAAATGCTTGAAGTCTCTTTCGGAACAAGCCCCCACCACACCATTTGCATCTGTAACCAGCAGGTCAAATCCAGATACTCCTGAGGTAACTGAAAGCCATATACTCAAACTTAGGTCATCCAGCTCAATGTCATAATGGTTGTGCTGTGTCGTCACATATCTGGCTGTTTCCAACAATGTTGATGTCATCATCGATCTTTTATCGGATAGTGTACGCCTGTAACTCCATGCAGTTGATAACGCACCAAGAAGGGTAAAGCTTATGAACACAATCAGGGCGATCGACAGAAAGTTGCGATAATAAATACTTTGTTTCATTTGATTATATACTTATGTTTCCTATTTCTACCAACATCAGTCAAGAAGCTCGAATTTATATCCTACACCCCAGACTGTTTTCAGCGACCATTTTTCGCTTACATTCTCAAGCTTTTCCCTCAGACGCTTAACATGGACATCAACTGTGCGTGAGTCTCCAAAATAATCAAATCCCCATACCTCGTCAAGCAGTTGGTTTCGTGTGTAGACCCTATTGGGTGAAGATGCAAGGTGGAAAAGGAGTTCCATTTCCTTGGGTGGCGCATCTACTCGTTTTCCTTTTACATAGAGCTCAAAAGAATCCATGTCTATGATAAGGTTATCGAAAGTCAGACGCTTGTTTTCAGGGTCTGGGTGTGACTCAAATCGGCGCATAACTGCGTGAACTCGTGCAATCAATTCACCAACTTCAAATGGCTTGACAATATAATCATCGGCACCCATTTCGAGTCCTGTGATCTTGTCTGTTGTTTCACCCTTTGCTGTAAGCATTATGATCGGCACGTTCGAAACTGCGCGGATTTCCCGGCATACACCCCAACCGTCAAGAACTGGGAGCATAATGTCTAAAAGCACCAAATCAGGCTTAAATCTTTCGAATTCAGCTACTCCGATGGCTCCATTTTCGGCGATTGCAACAGTGAATCCGTCTTTTTCTAGGTATAGGCGCAGAAGTTCAGCGATGTTGTCGTCATCTTCAACGATCAATACTTTTTTTGTCATTGGATGCTCTCCTAATTAAATTATTTTTTCCTTCACCGGAAGCCAGACTTCAAAGTATCCGGCGGGTTCTCCGTCCTCAACGACGCTGCATGCCAGATTTCCAAAAGCGTCGCCTGCTACTTCATATCCGGTTTCACTTGCGTAGTTGACCATATAGTCTATATGCTGTGTGGAGAATTTGTCCTTACCGATTATTTTAAATGATGAATGAACACAGAGGCGCGAGGGCATGAACTCCACCGGTGGCTTGATTTCCACTTTGAATTCCTCAACATACTGCATACCGAGCGAGAATCCCCATTCATAATCACCGCGCACTTCTGCCAACGCATCTTTTGGCATTTCAAAGTATCTGCGTGAAAACGGCATATATTTCAGCCATTTTCTTGTAAGTTCCCTGAGGACCGGGCTATTGTCATAGGTGAAGTTGCGGCGGTTTATGTACCTGACAAATTCGGCGCTCTCAGTAAGCTCGCATTTTCCGAGATAGCTTTTTGTGCTTGTGAGTCTTTCGCAAAAAAGTTTGATCCTCTGCAGTAGCAGCTCCTGACGGCGGATAATTGCCATAATATCTTCGCCTTTATTTTCGAGTTTATCGAGGATGTTATCATATGAGCATTCGGAGACCATGTTTGCTATTTGCTCGATACCGAATCCGAAATTTTTGTACCAAAGGCAGTCTATGAGATAGTTGATGTCCCATGTGTCATAGTATCTGTAGTTGTTGTGAGGATCTTTTTTTGGTGATACAACGCCTTTTTCTTCATAGTACCTGATCAAGTCAGGTGATATCCCCAAAATTCCGGCTACGTCGCCAATTTTATAGCGCACAATGTTCTTCCTCCCACTCTCCAGTCTAAATCTTTGATTCTATTCAACGGATATGATCATTATAACCTATTTTAGCGTAAAGTCCAACAAAAACTGCTTGACTTTGGCATAATTCCAAGGTTTAGATTATATGCAGTAAAATATAACAAATATTATTTAATCAGGAGGATAGTTATTATGGCGTATATGCCGCTTGACAAGAGCAAATTTTATCTTGACAAATCAAAAATGCCGAAAATTTACGATTTGTCAAATCCTTGGGGCGTCGACACCCCCCTCTGGCCATTTCCCGGTCCTCGTCAGGACCTTCTTTTCCCGCGTGGTCAATATCTCGAGCGTTTTCATAAGCGCACAATGACCTACACAGGCACACTACATGCCGCAACACACATGGATGCTCCTAATCATGTTCTTCATGCAGAGGAAGTTGACCGCGAACGTTATGGTTACAGTCTTGATGAGATTCCACTCGAGTTCTGCATCGGCACAGGCGTTATCCTTGACATGACACATCTTTATGACGAGTTCAATGCAAAATGGAATGCAGCTGATGGTGATCCTAAGAAGTTCGGTGACATCTGGGTTGAGCTGAAGCCTGCTGATTTTGAAAAAGCTGCTGCAAAAGACGGTCTTGAGATTCGTGAGAATGACTGGGTTGTCGTCAATACAGGCTTCCATCGTTTCTGGCGCGTAAACAATGATAAGTATTTTAATTATTATCCAGGCATGGGTCCTGAAGTTTGTGATTGGCTTCTTTTCGAAAAGAAGATCAAGGGCATCACAGGCACATGGGGCGCAACAGATGCTCCACTTTGGCATCATCCGCTCAAGACGGAAATGCCATGGCTTGAGGCGCTTTACCGTGAGGCTACCGGCAAGGATGCCGCTGTCGAGTTTCCGGACTATGAGTATTGCCATCGCAAGTTCATGCAATATGGCGTTTGCACAATCGAGAATGCCGGCGGTGATGTTGATCAGATTACCGGCAAGCGCATGACGATTGCTGCTTTCCCATTCCGTTGCGAAATGGCTGACGGTGGTTTCGTAAGACTCGTTGCTTGGGAAGAGGGCGCAATTAAGTAAGTGTAAATAACGGAAGGAGGAATTTGATGAAACTGGCTGATATTAAAAAAATTGCGGTTCTAGGTGCCGGCACAATGGGACCTGGTATTGCACAGATGTTTGCGATTGGCGGTTACGATGTCACTATGTGGACACGTAGCGAGCAAACTCGTGAAAAAGCTAGGGAAGCTTTGTATAAAAGCTTACAGACATTTGTCGAAGAAGATTTGCTGGCTGCAGAGCTGCTTGAGGAGACGTTTAAGCGCGTTAGTTTTGCGCTTACTGTCAAGGAAGCTGTTGACGGTGCCGATTTTATTCAGGAAACTATCGTTGAGAACAAGGACGCTAAGATTGAGTTATTTGAGAAGGTTGATAAGGCAGTGAGTGACACTGCTATCATCGCTTCAAATACTTCCGGTCTTGACGTTTTTGCTTTGATGCCGGAAAATCGCTTAAAGCAAGCTGTTATTGCTCATTGGTATGCCCCGGCACAGCTTATCCCGCTTGTTGAGGTCGTAAGGGCTGAGCAGGCACCACAGTCTTATGCAGATGTCACAGTCGAGCTTCTTGAAAAATGCGGCAAGACTGCTGTTCTTATGAAAAAATTTATTCAAGGCTATATTGCCAACCGTATGCAAATGTGCTTAAACCAGGAACTTTTCTTCTTGCTCGATAATGGTTATTGCACACCTGAGGATATTGACAAGGCTGTTAAGACGAGCTTTATCCCACGCGCTGTTGTTCTTGGTCTTTGTAAGCGCGCTGATTTTGGTGGGCTTGATATGACTGCGAATAATTTCAAAAACAAGAGTTATACAATGCCACCTCCAGTTGATATGCCAAAGACTCTTCAGGAGCATGTTGACAAAGGCGAGCTGGGTTTCAAGACCGGCAAGGGTTTTTATGACTATTCCGGAGTTGATAAGGCTGAGCTTACTGCAAAACGTGATAAGCAATTGTTTGAGGTTTTCAAGGTTGCTAAGAAGTTCATGGACGATCCAGTATAGTGGTTAATGCATAATAAATAGTGCAGAAACGCTTAATGTGAAACGTTTATTGCTTAACTGGTGGATTCGGACAAAAATTATAGTTACATAGAAAGGAATGGATTATTTATATGGCAAAGTCTAATAAAGTTATTATTCAGGTTGCGCTCTGTGGCGCTGGCACAAAGAAGGAGCATGCTCCAAGCGTACCTTACACTGCTGATGAGATTGCTGCTCAAGCTATTGAGTGTGCGAAAGCGGGTGCTTCTATTGTACATATCCATGTTCGCGAGGATAAGGAAGTTGCAGGAAAGATGGAGATTGGTTATAAGTCGATGTGTCTTAATCAATTCACCGCTTCTGTTGAGAAGATTCGTGAGTTGAGCAAGAAGGAGGGCATTGATCTGATTATCAATCTCACAACTTCCGGCGGTGAGTATGAAGATCACAAGAGAATCCAGCACCTTGGCGCTCTTCGCCCAGAGATGTGTTCATTCGACCCGAACACGCTTAACTGGAATAATGCATATATTTTCGAAAATCATCCGCGTTTCCTGAATTATCTTGCTCAGGAAGTTGTGAAGTATGATGTTAAGCCTGAGTTTGAAATTTTTGATACAGGTCATATTGACTCGGCTATGTTCTATGTTGAGAAACATGGCATTCCTAAACCTGCACATCTTCAGTTTATCATGGGCGTCGGCGGTTCTATGCCTGGTACCGCTGAGAATCTTGCATTTATGGTCGGTAAGCTTCCGCCAGGCGCAACTTGGAGCGTTTCTGGTATCGGCAGGACTCATATGACTATGATGCTCGCCGGTCTTGCTCTTGGTTGTGATGGTTTGCGTGTTGGTCTTGAGGATAATATTTATTATTCACGCGGTGTTGTTGCAACTAATTTGCAGCTCGTTGAGCGTGCTGTTGAGCTGTCGAAGCTTGCCGGTCGCGAGATTGCAACCGCTCAGGAGGCTCGTGATATTCTTGGCATCACTCGTAATTGTTTACGTGATGAGAAGACCAATGAGGCGACTTGGACAGCGTAGGGATCAACTCTCAATTTTTAAATGCACATCGATTTAATATTCAGTGCAGAGATATTTTGCATTTAAACTGATGAGACGACAAAGGCTGCTTGCCCAAGGTCGATGGGGACTTCCATCGGCCTTGGGTTTTGATTGATTCAATTTGGAGGTGTTGGTTATGTTTGGTTTTCCTGTTTTTTCTTTTGTGGCTTTTTCGGGAACGGGTAAGACTACCTTGCTCGAGAAGGTTGTTGTTGAGTTAAAGTCCCGCGGTCTTCGCGTTGCTATTATAAAGCATGATGCTCATGAGTTTGACATTGATCATGCTGGGAAGGATAGTTGGCGATTTACTCAAGCAGGTGCGGATACTACAGTTGTAGTCTCGGCTACTAAGGCTGCTATTATGGAGAATCGTCCCATTTCGCTTGATGCTTTGCTTTCTAAGCTTTCGGATGTTGATATTGTTTTAACCGAGGGGTATAAGCTTGGACCGTGGCCGAAAATCGCTGTAAGACGAGGAGCTACTGGGAAGGATTTCCCGGTTGACCCAAGCGAGTGTTTTGCTTTGGTCACTGATGTCACGATAGATTCCAAGGTTCCTTGTTTTGGGTTTGATGATGCCAAGGCGCTTGTCGATCTGATGATTTTGAATGCTTGTTAAACAAACACTTGCTTTTCATATGTGGCTACTGCTTCGCCCTGACTTGTAGCGCGGAAAAGAGATTGTGTTTTTCAATTTCCAAAGTTAGGTAAACGTAACCGAAATTGCAAAAATACAAACTTTGAGTGCAAGCGCATGCACAGCAGCAGTAACTCCCATGTTACCATTTGATAACACTTTTCCCTTTTTCCTTGACAGGCTCAATATTCTGCTGTAGTATGCGAAAGTTGCTGTTCATTATCTTTATAGTAAACGCCGATCCTACTGTTCACGCAGCTTTGTTTGCGCTTGCGCTGCAGGTCGGGACCGAACAGCAAACGCGCTGATTAATTTGGGCGGATTTAATCGGTGTCAACTACGCACACAGTGTGCTACAATCTTTTTGTAAGATAAGGTAGATTATGGGTTCTTTTGTAAAACTGTTTGATAGATTCGTTGTCTGTTTGAGAGTTGCGGCAATAAAGTTGTCGTCTACATTTATTTTAGGCAAGTCTGCTCCTTTAAATATCAGAATTCATCGCGCCGGTACTCTTGCTATCGGTGCCCTTGTCGTTCTAGGGCTGTTTATTTCACCGGTTGCAATTGCTTTAAATCATGCTTCACTGTCCAATGGTAATGGTTATTATGAGGTCGCTCCAATCGAAAGTGCTGACATCCTTGCGACTATTGCATCGATCGCTCACCAGACTTATTTTTTGTCGTCCGAGATTGCGATGATTGAGTCCGTTCCATTCGACTTTGATGCTATTGATCCAATTTTCATTGAGGCTTTGTTGTCAAGGCTTGAGAACGCTGACACTAATACAACCTCGGTAGCGGTCACGCTTGCTTACCTCGAACTTGCTCTATTTGCTGATTTTAAATCAGCTTTAGATTCTTACATATACTATACCCAAAACTTGTCTGCTGAGCCTGCACGCAAACTTATCTGGCCGGCAGAGGGCGTCCTGACTTCTCGCTTCGGTCCTCGCAATATACCATACGGCTCGGAAAACCATAAGGGGATTGATATAGCCGCGAGATATGGCAGTCCGATTTTTGCGGCTGACTATGGTGAAGTCATTTTTGCAAATTTGCAAGGACCTTTCGGTTTGTTGGTCAAGCTACTACACGATAATGGTCATGTTACACTTTACGCGCATTGCAGTGAGCTGTTTGTTGAAGTTGGCGAGCGGGTACGACAAGGGCAAACAATTGCTCGCATGGGAATGACCGGTCGAGCAAGTGGTGTTCATCTTCATTTCGAAGTAATAATCGATGGTGTTAATGTTGATCCACTTTTGCATTTACCTTCTTCGTGATTTGCATGATCAATAGTGGATAGCGGTTCTGATCGGCAAATTAATACGTTATAGTGCAGTGGCGCGATGATGACATCGCGCCCTGTTTAAATTTATGAAGCTTTAATGAAATATCGATGAAATTTTCGTGAACAATTTTGTTGACTCGACCTATAGCAGCATGTATAATAATTTCAACAGGCGGGAAAGAAGTGTAATTTTACCTGATCGTTCATTATGATTCAGGCACGTTAGCTTATTTTCCAAAATTTTTAGGTTTTAAATTGGAGGAATATTATGGAACTGGATGTCAACCTCGCGGCAACCGCTTGGACCCTAATACCCATAGCTTTGACAATTATCTGTGTGTTTGTGACACGTCGAATATTATTGTCAATGTTTGTGGGTATCATTGCGGCTGCCTTCATGTCGGTAAACTTTGTCGTTTTCGACACCGTTATGCTGATAGAAAGGACAATGACAGGCATACTGTTTTCTGATGCGCATACCGCACTGTTTTCAGTATTCAGCAGATGGTACATGTCTATCATAATCTTCCTGTTGGGTCTCGGTATCGTAACGAGCACCGTTGTCCTTACAGGTGGAGCCAAGGCTTTTGTAAACAGCGTTTCCCGGAGAGTCAAAACACGTAAGGGTGTGCAATTTGTAACTGTTATAGTTGGTGTTGTATTGATGATCGACGACTATTTTAACGCAATGGTCAATGGCAATATCGCAAGAACATTGTCGACAAAGCATAATTTATCACGTGCAAGGTCTTCTTACATAGTTGACTCTATTGCCGCTCCGATTTGCATTATCGCGCCGGTATCCAGCTGGGCAGTGGCAATTATGGGTAATATGGGACGTGTGTATGAGTCTATTGGAGTAGAGCGTGTCGCATTTACAGACTTTGTTAGGATGATTCCATTCCAATTTTATGTTTTCGCAGCAATTGGATTGGTTATAGTCACTATCTGCTTGGACTTCAATATGTTCACAATGAAGAAGTACGAAAGAGCCATCAACGAAACCGGAGTAGACCTCGCCGCCGAAGAGGATGCAGCCGGTCTTATGGCTGGCGATCAATCCTCGCAAGGAAAAGTTTGGGAGTTCTGGACGCCAATCATTTGTTTAGCTGTAGCAACTGTGGGAACCATGTTTATAACAGGATTCCAAGGTGCTGATTTCGGCGAAGTCTCTGAACTCACCGCCGTACACCGCATCCTAGATAACATGAGCTTATCAATGTCATTACTCATGGGTGGTATCGCAGCTATAGTGTCATCTATGTATATTGCCGCGAGGCATGTGAAAAAGGGTGAAGTTACTAAGCAACAGTATTGGAAGTCCATACTTGCAGGTCTCAAGTCAATGGTGACCCCGGTTGCGATTCTTATACTCTCTTGGACACTGTCCACACTTATCGGATATCTTGAAGTTGGTGAGTTTGTTTCCGATATACTTTACGCAGCTGGAATTTCATACTACTTTGTACCATTCATCATGTTCATAAGCGCAGCACTTCTTGCGTTTGCGATAGGTACATCGTGGGGAACATTCGCCATCGTTCTACCTATAGCGGGCGCTGTAGTATCAGCTCTCGGGAATCTGGACATGCTGCTACCGGCAATGGCTGCCGTACTTTCCGGTGCCGTGTTCGGCGACCACTCTTCCCCGATTTCCGATACAACAGTTCTATCTTCAGCAGGCACGAGCTGTAAAGTTATCTCACACTTTGAGTCGCAGCTTCCCTATGCAATACTTGCTGCGATCCTGACTGCTGTCGGCTTCTTGTTCTTTGGTATTACAGGTACAGTTTTTGTCGGCTACATCGCATTTATTATTGCGCTGTTATTGACGATTATCGTTTTCATGGCAATCAAAAAGAAAAGAGGCGGCGCGGCTTATTAAGCGGCTTATTTAAAAAATCGCCAAATTTAAGTTGGGAGTGTATCAAAACGAAAGTTAAGATACGCTCCCAAATTATATGAGTCCATGATTGCATCGTTTCGCCCTCTGCTGCAATCGAAAACTATCAAAATGACAGTTTTCACTTTTTCTTATAGCTTACAATTTCACACTGATGCCGTTGTCAACGAGAGCTTGTTTCAGCGCGGAGATTTCCACTTCGCCGAAGTGAAATACTGAGGCGGCAAGACCGGCGTCTATTGTTGGAAGTTTTTTGAATAAGTCTATAAAGTCTGCTATGTTGCCCGCTCCACCAGATGCTATGATTGGGATAGATACTGCATTTCTTGCAGCTTCAAGCATTGGAAGGTCGAATCCCCCCTTTACTCCGTCAGTATCTATACTGTTTACTACAAGTTCACCTGCACCGAGGTCTTCTCCTCTTTTTATCCACTCCACCAGTTCAAGACCGGTGTCCTCTCTGCCACCTTTTGCGAACACATGGAATGTGTTCGCCACACGCTTAACATCTACTGCCAGAACTATGGTCTTGCTTCCAAATTTCTTTGCCGCATCATTTATGAGTTGCGGTTTTTTTAATGCGCCGGTTGTTATGCTTACTTTGGCCGCGCCGCAATTGAGCACTGTTTCGATATCTTCAATAGTAGCTATACCACCGCCGACAATTAAGGGAATTGAAATTACCGTTGCAACTTCTTTTAAAACATTGGTTAATATCTTGCGCCCATCACTGGATGCTGTTATATCGTAAAAGACAAGTTCGTCTGCTCCGCTGTTATTGTATTTTTTAGCTAGTTCGACCGGGGATGATACGTCCTGCAGGTCTTCAAATTTTACACCTTTTACAACACGTCCATTTTTGATGTCTAGACATGGAATTATTTTTTTATGCGTCATTTCGCACTCCTTCCTCCTTTGGCGGACAAACACGGTTCACCCTTGCAGTTGTGCGGTTTTTATTGCTTCGGCAAGGTCGATCGTCCCTGTGTATAGGGCTTTACCGAGTATCGCCCCGTTGATTTTGAGTTTTGCCAGAGTTTCAATTTCTTTAAGCGTTGTGACCCCACCTGATGCTATGATGTAATTATCAAGCTTCATGCGAAGCATTTGGTAGAGCTTCATGTTAGTACCTTCTAGCAAGCCGTCTTTAGAGACATCTGTGCAGATCAGCGTTTTCACTCCGATTTCCGCTACTGCGCGGCAGAATGTAAGCGCCGTATGTTCGGTGAGTTCTGTCCATCCCTTTACTGCGACAAATCCATCTTTTACATCTACAGAGACTGCTATTGCATCTCCGAATTTTTCCAATACACCCGGCAGAAATCCTTGAGTAAATGTTGCCGCTGTTCCCAGAATGGTCCGTTTTACGCCGATACTCAAGTATTTCTCTATTGTTTCTTCGGTGCGTATTCCTCCTCCAACTTGTGTGCTGAGACCTGTTTCCGCGACGATTTTTTTAATAAGTTCGAAATTTGCGGGTGTTCCCTCTTTCGCACCTTCAAGGTCAACTATGTGCAGAGCTGTCGCGCCTGCTTCTTTGAAACCTTGGGCAACGGCTACAGGGTCGTCATTATAAGCGGTCATTTCGTTGTAGTCCCCGCGCATAAGGCGGACAACCTTACCTTTGAATATGTCTATTGCCGGGTATATTGTCATTTTATTATTCCTTTCGTTGATGGGATTTCATTTTCAAACTCTTCGTCTATTCTAACTGCGGTTCGAAGCGCTCTTGCAAGAGCTTTAAAACATGCTTCGATGATATGATGCACGTTTTTGCCATCAAGCATCCTAAGATGTACGGTTATGCCCGCTTTTCTGATGAATGCTTGCAAAAATTCCTCAACCAGCTCCGCATTCATTGCACCAATCGAGCGATCTTGCAGTTTCACATTGAACGTCAAGTGGCTTCGTCCTGATATATCAACGGCACAAAGAACAAGTGCTTCGTCCATCGGCAAGGTGACGTCGCTGTATCTGGTAATTCCGCAAGCATCACCGAGTGCTTCGGCAAAGGTTGTACCAAGACAGATCGCAATGTCTTCGACCGAATGATGAAAGTCTACATATGTGTCGCCTTTGCAGTTTATCTCAAGATCAAATTTGCCGTGTTTGGCGAATAATTCAAGCATGTGGTCGAGGAAACCAATGCCGGTGTTTATTACGCTTTTCCCAGCACCGTCAATGTTCAGTTTTAACATGATATCGGTTTCGTTTGTTTTGCGGATTATTTCAGATTTTCGCATTGCGGTTCTCTCCCTTACGATATTATCTCGGTTATAGCTTCGATTAGAGCTTTCATCTGTTCCTTTGTGCCGATTGTTATTCTCAAGTAATCCGATATTCTTGGTTTGTCCCATTGACGAACCAAAATACCTTTTTCTTTCAATGCAAAATAGAGTTCATTCCCTCCGAATTTCGGGTGCTTGGCAAAAATGAAGTTTGCTTTTGATTCGGTCATTATAAATCCCTTCTCCCGCAGTTTTGCTTCAGTGTATTCGCGGGTTCTAATTATTTCGAAACGTTTTTCCACAAAATATTTTTCATCATCAAGCGCCGCTTCGCTCATTACCTGTGTCAGTCTGTTGACATTATATGGGTTGAAGGAATATTTCATTTTATTTAAATCTTCAATTATTAATGCGGGTGCAATTGCAAACGCCATTCTTGCGCCTGCCATTGATCGGGATTTTGAGTATGTGTGCATTACTATAATGTTTTCGTGTTTTTTAATGAGCGGAATTGCAGAAGTTGCTCCGAAATCTACATATGCTTCATCAACCAAAATAATATGTTCTGGATTGCTCATAGTAATTTTTTCTATTTCGTCAAGTGTCAGCGCTATACCTGTCGGTGCGTTCGGGTTTGCGATAATTATGTTTTTGCCGATGTTCATATATTCCGAGATGTCTATGGCAAAGTCATCTTTTAGAGGTATTTGTATATATGGAATGTTAAAAAGCTCTGCATAAACTGGATAGAACCCATAAGTAATATCAGGAAATACAACGCCACATGTGTTATCGCAAAATGCCAAAAACGCAAATGCAAGCAACTCATCTGAGCCGTTGCCAATTATAACGTTTTCGGGGTTAACGTCATAGATTTTTGCCAGTTTTTTTATAAGGCGCGTTCCGTCGGGGCTTGGATAAAGGCGAAGCTTGTTGATTTCATCGTCAGTTACGGCGGTGATAGCGCCGGGCGGCGGAGGGAATGGTGATTCGTTCGTATTTAACTTAATATATTGCATGTCAGCTGGTTGCTCTCCGGGAACATATGCCAAAAGAGTTTCATGCCGCTTTGATAAGAATTTACTCATGTTGTTTCAATCCTTTTAACTACTGATCTCGCATGGGCTGTGAGTCCTTCCTTTTCAGCAAAGCAGATGACATCGTTTGCCGCTGCTTTTAATGCATCTTCGGAATAGTATGAATATGATGATTTTTTTACAAAGTCATCAACTGATAGAGTGCTTGAAAATCTCGCAGTGCCAGATGTCGGCAAGGTATGGTTCGGTCCCGCATAATAATCACAAAGGGCTTCCGGTGTATTTTTACCTAAGAATATCGATCCGGCGTTTTTCACTCTATCAAGGTATTTTCGCGGCTCATCAAGAAATATTTCTAAATGCTCCGGCGCAAGATCATTTGATATTTCAAATGCCTGCTCAAGTGTTTCGACTACAATAATTCTCCCATGTTCATTTACTGCTTGACGTGCCATTTCTTCACGCGGGAGTGTAGTTAGTTGCACTTCGAGCTCAGCGCTGACTTTCTCTGCAAGCGTAGCACATGTTGTTACCAAAACTGCCGGTGAGTCTACCCCATGTTCACATTGTGAAAGCATGTCTGCAGCAACAAGTATCGGGTCTGCTTTTTCGTCCGCTATGACCAAAATATCACTTGGTCCGGCAATCATGTCAATCCCTACAACACCAAAAACCTGCCGCTTTGCCTCTGCAACATATGCATTTCCTGGTCCTGTAATTTTGTCCACACGCGGCACTGTTTCTGTTCCGTAGGCAAGTGCGGCCACTGCTTGCGCACCTCCAAGTGTAAATATCCTATGTGCCCCTGCGATTTTGGCTGCTGCAAGAATTCCGGGATTGACTTTTCCGTTTTTTGTCGGTGGCGTTACGATAATTACTTCTTCAACACCCGCGAGTTTTGCCGGGATGCAGTTCATCAAAACAGAGGATGGATAGGCGGCTGTTCCACCGGGGATGTATAGTCCAACACGTTGAAGTGGTGTTACTTTTTGTCCGAGGATTATTCCGTCTCTCGGTGTTATTTCAAAACCACGCTGTACTTGGTGGCGATGAAATTCTTCGATATTCTTTGCCGCACGTTGCATCACTCCTGTGAACTCCACGCCGATTTCGTTGATCGCATCATCAATGACTGAGTTGGGGATTTCGAATGTTTCAAGATTACATCTGTCAAATTTTTCGGTGTATTCGCGAAGCGCTGCGTCGCCGCGGTTTATGACGTTGGCGATTATTTCAGCGACGGACGTAGCGATTGCCGGACTTGCTGGGTTCTGTATTTTGCAAGAGGTTTTATATTCGCGGTAGTCGATAGTTTTTATCATGGTTGTTGTCCTTTCCAGTGAGGGGACCAGGGGATCGGGTGAATGCAATTAGCCCCTACCCAGAGATAATACCTGCATCATTGCAATTACCGCTTGCTCTTGAGTCATCGGTGACTGCGGATTAAAGCAAGTATCGCCTTCACTGCTCATTATCCCGGCAGAGTATATTATGCTCACACTGTCTGCCGCAAACGCTGCTATATCCGCAGCATCTTCAAAACTATGCTCACGCAGCGAAATCTCTATATCAAATAATGCCACCACACGAGCCAGTATAACCGCGGCTTCCTGTCGGCTGATTTGAACTTCCGGCAAAAACTGATTGTCCGTCGTCCCTTTTACAATACCCATTCTTCGAAGCGCCAATATCTCATATCGATTCGTGTCTGAAAATGCATGTTCTGTACCGGCATATGAATCAGCCCCGCTCAGATCATCCAGTAGGGAGTACAAAAACACGCCGAAGTCTCCCCTTGTTATTTGGCTGCTAATATTGTTTTGCGTTCCCTGAGGTACCCGCTCTATTACAAAAGAAAATACGTCTTCATTAAAAATTATACTGAAGAAATTGCCATTAGCATTGTTCCAAATATAGGCATGCCAGCCTTCGCCTCCATCTTCTATCGGGTCACCAAACTCGGCGGTCAATATCTCGCGCAGCCTTTCAAATGGAACTCCGACATCCTGCATGTTCACGGTATATTGCTGAATTCTTCCGCCGCTCATCATATGTGATATGCCGGTTAAAGTTAGTACCTCCGGCATTGCAAACATTCTGATACTTGCTTCAAACCTCACCTCTCGGGTATTTTCGCCCCTGACCTGATTAAGAATTATCCCAGTTTCTTGTTCAAGTGCAGCTCGATTTTGGTTGATTGGGAAAAATGCGTTATTCTGGACGTCAAATATTTCGTCAATAACCACCGGTCTGGATGCCGCCCTAAACGATGGCGTATCCTTTGACATTATCTCAAGTGTGATTGCAAGTCCCGCTCTTGCCGCATAAAGCAACATGTCGGCACATAAATTGTCGATTACATCATATTCGTTATGAAATTCTTCCCAGATAATATAATGCGAAAAGAGCAACCCCGGTATCAGAACCGGATAAAACGCCATATGATCACTGCCCCCGATTATGCTCTCATCCACTGTAACATGCGAAAAACCTTCATTCTCTCTGAGTATTTCAATTAGAAAGTTCTCCTCAAGGTCGGCGGTAAATATCCGCACCTTGCCCTCTCGCGCTCCTGCAAGCATGTCAAAATTGAGAATACCGATGGTGTTGTCAATTTCTTCTTCCGTCAGTTGTTCAACATAGTAAATCGCCCCAAGCAGCCCTATTTCTTCCACATCAAAGAAGATAAATCTTATCTCGGTGTCTGTTTGCACATCTCTCAGCAGTCTCGCCAGTTCCAATATAACTGCCACTCCGGATGCATTGTCATTTGCACCGAGAACATCGTTTACAGTGTCGTAATGCGCACTGATTATAAGGATATCCCCTGTTGCAACTGCCTCATCCGGTCTTATTGTTGCGATTATATTTACCGCATTGAATGTTTTTTCCCAAGGTGGTGTAAGACTCTCCGAATCATCTTCATTTTCCGCAAACCACTGCTGATCAAATGCACTTACATCAACGATTTCCACCTCAAACTCCTGAAGTGTAACTTCAAATCCAAGTTCTTCGAGTTCGGCAATAATAAATGCTCTTGAAATTGCTATTTCTTCATTACTGACTCCGCGCGGATTTTGGCTCAGTTCCTCTATGGTTGCCATCATCCGGTCAACGTCCGGAGCGAGGGGATAAGTAGAGGCTAGGGCGATGGGTGCGGAAATAGCTACTGTAGTTATAATCAGGAGGGTACACAGTAGAAATGTTATCTTTTTCATGGCAGCACTTCCTTACTTATTTTTTCGCAGAGCTTGCTGATTGCATTGTGGTTAAACTTATAGCTGACTTTATTTGATATTAGTCTTGCACTAATGTCAGTTATAGTTCCAAAGGGCTCAAGGTCATTTTCCAGAAGTGTTTTGCCTGTTTCAACAATATCTACGATAACATCAGATAACCCTAGGATCGGTGCAAGTTCAATAGAGCCATTAAGCTCTATGATGTCAATTTCTCGCCCTTGTTTTTCGTAATAATTCCTTGCGATATTAGGAAACTTCGTGGCAACACGCAGCGTCTTATCATAATTATCGGTGTTAAAGCCTTTTGCTGCGGCGACGCACATCCGGCAGCTTCCAATGTTCAAATCAACCAGCTCATAAACCTCTGGCAAATGCTCAAGCAAGGTGTCTTTGCCAACAACACCGAGGTCTGCGGCTCCTCGCTCGACATAAATAGCAACATCAGAGGGTTTAACCCAGAAATACCTGACGCCATTTTCAGGGCACTCAAAGACGAGCTTGCGGCTCTCTTCATATATCTCAGCGCATCCGTATCCGGCTTTTTCGAAAATGGAATATGCTTTTTCACCGAGTCTGCCTTTGGGAAGGGCAATATTTATCATCTCGTCTGCACTACTTTGACGCTCAATCAAATCGAGGTTGACTGCAAAACCTATTGCTCCTGTGTGTTTTCCGAATTTCCTAAGCAGACTGTCATAACGTCCGCCTGACAAGAGCTTTGTGGGGATTCCCTCTATATATCCTTGGAAAATCAAGCCGCTATAATAACTCAAATCATTGACTATGGAGAAATCAAGACTTATTTCCATCGCTACACCATGCTGTCGGAGTATCAGGTGAAGCTCCTCTAGCTCCCTCAGGGCGTTGTCCATTTCATCGTTAACGCTAATTCGCCTCAGGTCATCTGCAAGTTTATCATATGATCCATAAAGTGCAGTCAGTCTTGTGATTTTTTCTAGGAATTCATCCCATAATCCATATTCACGGCAAAGCTTCATAAGCTCCGGGATATTTTTATCGCTTAAACAGCGAAGCAGTTCAGATCGCTTATCGGCTGTCAAATCCTCGCTATTAAGCAATCCTCTGATGAACCCCATATGCGAGATATCAAGGCGCACCGCTTCCCCCAGCTCCTCGAGGCTTCTATGTGCGAGTATCAGCACCTCTCCCATGAGGGCTATATCAATTTTCCCAATACATTCAAGCCCGACCTGCATCTGCTCTTTAAACTCATAGCCATCGGGTCTGTATACATTTTCATTATAATAGAGCTTTTTGAGTTCCCCATCATCCTTTGTGTTCTTTACTATCGACAATGTTACATCAGGGCGTAGCGCCATCAGCTTTCCACTCGCACCTGTGAATGTCACAATATCACCGGATGACAGAAACGCCTTGTTTTCTGCATATAGCTCATATTCTTCGAACCGGCTGAGTCTGTATTCGGCGTATCCATATTTTCTGTATAGCGACCTCAATCTATAGATCGCCAGCTCGTCATATCTTAAAACATCATATATAAAGTCCATTTGTTTTGCTCCAACTCATGTCACACTATATAAGGTAACTTCCTCACTATTAAGCAAAAAGCGGCAAAGCAATTTGCCTTAGCCGCTCTATTCCACTGCTCAACAGGCGGCTAATTTTCAAAAAACCTTGCGTGAATTGCCGCCATAGCTCTGTCAGCATCGCTTTCATCTACGATAACAGAAACCTTTATCTCACTGGTCGAAATGCATTCAATATTAACTTTTGAATCATAAAGCGCCTCAAACATCAGAGATGCTACGCCGGGTGCCGACATCATTCCCGCACCGACAATGCTCACCTTGGCTATTTTATCGGTCATTGTTACATCCTTGAAGCCTATGAGTTGTTGATCTTCTCTGAGCACCTCTACTGCGCGTTCCATGTCCTCTCTTGCAACAGTGAAGCTAATATCTTTTGTATTGCTGCGACCAACTGACTGCAATATTATATCAACATTGATTTTCTCTCTGGAAAGCGACCTGAAAACTCTGAATGCAACACCTGGTTTGTCTTCAAGCTCCATTATTGAGATCTGTGCAACATTTGAATCTATTGCTACACCGCTGATTTTTGATTGTTCCATTTTCATTACCCCTCTGACTTTTGTACCCGGCTTTCTTACATAACTTGATAGGACTTCCATTTTGACATTGTAACGCTTCGCCATCTCGACCGATCTGTTGTGGAGAACCTGCGCTCCCAGTGACGCCAGTTCCAACATTTCGTCATAGGTAATCTCTTCAAGCTTCTTCGCACCGGGTATCTTGTTTGGGTCGCTTGTGTATATGCCTTCAACATCGGTAAAAATCTGACAAAGGTCTGCGTTGAGCACAACAGAAATTGCTACTGCCGTGGTGTCCGAGCCTCCGCGCCCCAAGGTCGTTACATCTTCATATCTGTTGACACCTTGAAATCCCGCTATAAGCACGATTCTGCGTCTGTCTAGTTCTGCTTTTATCCTCTCGGATGAAATCCCCTTGATCCGGGCATTATTGTAGTCTGTATTTGTCTGCATACCTATTTGCCAACCTGTAAGCGAAACAACCGGTAAGCCGATTTTTTCGAGAGTCATTGCCATCAGCGCAACTGATACTTGCTCACCTGTTGATAACAACATGTCCATCTCGCGTTTTGATGGGTTCGGGTTGACTTCTTTTGCTTTTTCAATAAGAATGTCTGTAGTATCACCTTGTGCCGAAAGCACTACTACCATATCGTTACCTTCGGAGTACTTTTCGGCAATCAGCCATGCCACTCGCTCTAGCTTCTGCGCATCTGCAACAGAACTCCCTCCAAATTTCTGTACTATTAATGCCATTTAGTAATCTCCCAATATCCTGAATACCGATAGCGCCTCCACTCCGCGTTCCAGAATGTCCTTCATTTTTTTGCCGCTCATTACGGTTGTTTTAAATGCTGTGATATCTCCGCTTTGCCCTATAAATATCACTTGCCCGAATTCTCGCTCGATTTTTTCGCGCGGGGTATTTGTTCTGACATACCAAGAAGTTTCGAGCTGCATGGGGTCTGCAAGAAGGTTCGGTCCACCATCTTCCCAACTTATCCATTTGCGTGCATAAAGATGCTTGACCGCGTCTATGACATCAGCAACTACCGCGCTTGCTGTCGGGAGTTTGCCCGCTCCAGCCCCGCAGAGGACCACATCACCGACTGCGTTGCCACGCACCAGAACACCGTTCATCACTCCGCTTGCCCCGGCAAGCAATTGGTCATTGCTGATCAGATGCGGAGCTACATATGCATATAGCTTATCACCCATCGACTTCGCTCTTCCGAGCAGCTTTATCTTATATCCTAAATCGGCAGCAAATCGCATATCATCCGTTGTGATGCCAGTTATTCCTTCTGTCCGGACTAAGTCAGGGTAAACGTGCTTCCCAAATGCAAGTGAACTCAGAATGCATATTTTCCTGCATGCATCGTGTCCTTCAATATCCGCAGTGGGATCAGACTCGGCATATCCTTTCTGCTGTGCGTCTTTGAGAGCATCGGAAAAATCGGCACCGTTTTTTTCCATTTCTGTTAAGATATAATTTGTCGTGCCGTTTAGTATTCCAAGTATTTCACTGATTTGATTTGCAGCCATGCATTGAACCAGCGGGCGCATTATTGGAATACCACCGCCGACACTGGCTTCAAACATGTAGTTAACGCCTCTTTCTCTGGCAAGCTTTAATAGCTCGTACCCATGAGCTGCAACAAGCTCTTTATTTGATGTGACAACACTTTTGCCTAATTTTAAGCTGCGTTTTGTATATTCGAGCGCTGCACCAACGCCGCCGATCACTTCGACGACCACTGAAATGTCAGGGTCTCCTGCTATTTTTTCGAAATCATTTGCGAATTTCTCTTTATATGGACTATCCGGGAATTCCCTGATGTCCATAATGTATTTAACTCGTACATTTTGCCCGGCATTATGGGCTACCTTGGCGCTGTTTTTGTCCAAAACTTCGACCACGCCTGACCCGACTACTCCGTATCCCAAAACCGCTATCTCAGTCATATATTTCCACCTTCAGTCATTTAAAGTGTTCGCAATCACAGTATATTACCATGCCGCCGCTGTTCGTGCAATAAGACATGCTATAAATAATATGCATTCTTTTTATCCGACAGATAATATATCATAATTTCCGTGGTATTAAAAGAACAAATACCTTATGCCCATTACTAATCCATACAGCACCGGTTGGTGCAAAATATATATCGGCAAGGCCTTTCTTCCGACCTTAGGAAATATCGGAACATCGTACTTGTAAAACCAATCCGGCAGCTTCCTTTCACGGATGTAAATCCCTGCCCATGTTCCAAGCATGAACACGAACAGCCACGGAATGATCGGAAAATAATCAAAGCTAACAAAACCGCGCTGACTCCAACCCAGCACTGATATTATATAGCGCAGCCACGGGTGCTGACATACTATTGTTATGTGCGTTGTTGCAATCGCACCGCCTATTATAAGTATTATGAACAACACTGGCAGTGCCTTCCTTGGTATCAAGTCCCAGAATTTTCGCGTCAGTCCGAAAAACACCATGCTAAATCCGAGCAGATGCAGAACTCCCCACCATATAGGCATTTCCATAAAATTTGTCACTATTGATATTATAACCGAAAACCCTAGAGCTATTAACCCTCTTTTTATATTGCTGCGAGAAAATCTGGATGAAACTCCTGACAGAAAAATGAATAAACCCGCGAAAAATGGCTGTAATATGTCAAATGCAGGATTTGTAAAAAACCACCTGGGCGCACCCATAAAAACTACCAGATTATACAGTAGATGGTGCGCTACCATCAGTATGACCGATAGACCACGAAGGGCGTCAATTATTTCGATTCGGTTATTTTCTCTGTTTATTTGATTTTTCATTTTGTTCATGCAGGAACATACCTTCTCTTCACAATATATATATTATGTGCTATCATTATTTTAAAGACTTGGGAGTTTTACGCAAGGCTCCCCGGAGGTGGTTTTATGAGTTCAGTTGTCATTCTTGCAGGGGGCAAGAGCCGGAGAATGGGGCGCGACAAGCTTACACTATCGCATGATGGAATGACTTTGTTAGAAAAAACTATGCGCCGATTTTCCGATGTTTTCGATTCGGTATATCTCAGCGTGGCTAATGCAGAAAAATACCCTGAAATCAAAGCAACCAGGGTTGTTGATATCATCCCCGGCGCAGGTCCGATGTCAGGCCTACATGCGGCTTTTACATCACTTAATGATGAAGGTGTTTTTCTGGTCGCGGCCGATTTGCCCTTCGCCAACCCACTTGCCGCAAAACGCTTGATTGAGTTTTGTGGTGATCACGATGCATGTATAATCCGGCTTCCAGATGGCAGACTTGAGCCTTTGTTTGGCTATTATCGAAAGTCGCTTTTACCTAAATGTGAAGCCGCATTACAGTCAGCGGATTATAAGATGACTGTGCTTCTGCCGGAGGGGACAACGCGATTTGTTGATCCAAGTGAGCTTGGGGCTTTGTGGGCTGATAATATTATTATGAATGTTAATTATCCCGAGGATTTTGAAAAACTGCTTAGTCATCAATCGTCAACATAGTCTAAACTAGAAATAAGTATCATCTCGACAGCATCATCCCTAAATCCCGCTACATCAATGTAATAGTTTCGCATGTCATTCAGAGGCGCATATCATAACAATCGTTGTTGCGATTATTGGAGTGTGTTTTTTCATTTTCTCTCTATCCATGTTGTTCTACACTCCTGTCATGATAGATAGTTTGACATGTTTATCCGGAGTTGTCAACTATGCGCATCGGACAATACATGCAGTGGCTTGAGAGGTCGGTATGTGAAATAATCACCTACCACCTGCTCGATTACCGTTATACCGCATATCAACATATGTAAGGGTACACGGAACATTCATCTGGTCGCACGAAGAATTGGGTAAGGCGGTCGAAATCACAGTGTATAGTAAATCAACTATTGTATTATATCTCAGTTGGTGCTAAAATGTGTTCACAAATTTTATTTTAAAGGATGGTTCTGATATGAGTTATAAAATTACCAGAAAAGATGAAGCTGTTACTTACGAAGCTCCCGGTCATTTCGATGTTCGCACAACGCGTCTGCATAATCCCGATGATGTCAATTCAGGCGGTATTGTAATGGGCCTAAGTCATTTTTTGCCCGGCGGCGGCTGTGATTACGGCAGCAACCCTAAGGAATCAATTTACTACATCATCGAGGGCCAAATGTATCTTGAGAGCGAAGTCGGCACTGAGAATGAAGTAAAAACAACACTTTATGCAGGCGATTCTTATCATTGCGGTCCGAATACAAAGAAATCTGTCGTCAACAATGGAACAACTTGTTCGCAAATGCTTGTTGCTCTTGTTACCCCACCGGAGGCATAGCATTTAATGCTTAATGCTAAATTCTTAATTTTCGATGTATAAGATATCAAATGTCAGGTTATCTGAGCGCTGTGATTTAGCCAAGCTTCGGAGGATCGCATCCGAAATTTTGGATATTTCCGAGGCTTCTGTAAACATGCTTGAAATACACAAGCTGTCGATTGATGCGCGGCGGCGCACTGATGTTTGCTTTGTTTATACTTTGATTGTTTCTGTTGATGGTGATATTTATAAGAATTCTGGAAATTTGAAACCCGGCAAGTCCCCAAAACCCAAATATGCAAAAGCCCGTCTGTATATGCAGGCAACCGTTTCCCCCTACACTCGACCGGAACGATATGCTTTCCACCCTCCCGAAATCGCTCGACCAAGTGTTCCACCCATCATTGTTGGCACAGGACCGGCAGGGCTTTTCGCCGCGCTTTGTCTTGCAGAAGCAGGTGTTAAATGCACTATCCTTGAGCGCGGGCAGCCCGTGGATCAAAGAATCAAGTCTGTCGAGCATTTTTGGCGCAGCGGAATATTAAATGAAGACTCCAATGTTCAGTTTGGGGAAGGCGGTGCAGGCACTTTCTCCGATGGAAAGCTCACAACAGGACTCAATGATAAGCGAATCGAATTTATTCTTGAGCAGCTTGTCAGATTCGGTGCACCGGAAGACATTCTGTATTTGTCAAAACCACATGTTGGCACAGACCGATTACGCGGAGTTATTGCCGGAATAAGAAAACGATTACTTGAGCTTGGCTGCGATATTCGATTCGGGCACAAACTGGTTGATGTTGAAATATCAGATGGTTTTATCCAGCGCGTACATGTTGACAATGGTAATGAAACATACTCCCTCTCCGCCGAGACCCTCATTCTCGCCCCAGGCAACAGCGCTCGTGATACTTTCGAAATGCTTTTGCGGCGAGGGTTCAAACTCATTCCAAAAAGCTTTTCTGTCGGTGTACGTATCGAGCATTATCAAAAAGACATGGACATTGCCCAATATGGGCAAGCTGCCATATTGGGCAATGTTAATCTGCCCGCTTCGGATTATAAATTGGCTATCCACCTTGAAGGTGGACGGTCGGTTTATACCTTTTGCGTCTGCCCCGGTGGACAAGTTGTTGCTGCGGCATCAGAGGTAGGCGGTGTTGTGACTAATGGCATGAGTCTTTATGCTCGTGATGGCGAGAATATCTGCGGCGCTGTTCTTGTATCTGTAACGCCTGACGATTTCGGAAACACTCCGCTTGGCGGGCTCGCTCTGCAGCGCGAGCTTGAAAGAGCGGCTTTCGTAGTCGGCGGTAGCGATTACAACGCTCCCGCACAAACAGTTGGCGATTTTCTGGAAAAGCGCCCATCTGACAGGCATGGGAAAATAACCCCAACATACTTGCCCGGAGTTAAATATTGCAACCTATGGGATGTATTGCCTGAGTTCATCTGCGATGCTATACATAGCGCTCTCCTTGAGTTCTCAAAGCGCATCACAGGGTTTGCCGCCCCGGATGCAGTAATGACCGCTGTTGAAACTCGTAGTTCCAGTCCTGTAAGGATTGAGCGCAATGACTATGAAACCATAGGGATTCGCGGGGTTTTCCCATGCGGCGAGGGCGCGGGTTATGCGGGTGGCATCATGTCCGCGGCCGTTGATGGGATAAAATGCGCTGAGCAGGTAGTGCTGCATTTAACTCAAGAGACATTTCCCAAATGATGCATCAGCGCCCCGGTTCTGACATTGGGATGCTTGATTCTGGTGCTTTGAAGTTAAAATAAAAACAAGAACGGCGGGAGCACGCCCCCGCCTTACCAGTAGGTATAGTTAAAATGTCATCGTTAACCGTTAATTACCGAGGTTGTTCTTCCGGCGTTTTACCGACGGTGGAAATTGCCCATTTTGCGACTTGGACGCGTACACGATCTTCGCTTGTTTCAAAAGTGATTTTTTCACCATCTACCGAAACGACTTTACCCATAATTCCGCCTATCGTTGTGATCGAGTCTCCAGCCGATAGCGAGTCGCGCATTTCCGCAAGTGCTTTCTTTTTTTTCTTCTCCGGGCGGATCATGAAAAAATAGAAAATAGCAATCATTGCTACTATTACAATAATCATGGTGGGGTCCATAAGATTTCCTCCTTTTTTTATTCAAGGTAAGCGCTGATTAAATCGCGCACCTCGCAACTTCGGGCAGATTTAATCTGTGCTCACCAAGTAATTATACTTTCAATTTTTTGAAAAAGCAATAGCTAAAATTTTTAAAAAAGCGTTAATATTTGCGCGAGAGTTGTTTGAATCCTGACCGAACTTAATGTATACTGTATGAAAACAATAGTTACTGTTCACTCCTACTTGCAGCGCGGCGAAGAGACTGTGTTTTTCAATTTCCAAAGCGAGTTTGTGCGCCCACAGCTACAATACGGAGTATAATATTTGCACGCGCACATGTTTGAGCGACGAAATTGCAAAAATACAGGCTCTGAGCGCAAGCGCACACTCAGCTGCGTAAACGTAACAAATAATAATATAGTTCTATCATGGATACAGACGGAGTTTTGAATGCAGCTTAATAGTAACAGTAATAGTAATGTTAACAACAATAGGAATAACTACATATTAATAATCATGATCGCTTTGATATTGGTGGTTGTTACCCTTGGAGTTTTTTTGATAGTTTTGGGTCTCTTTGATGCCACTTCTGCGGCGCAAATAGATAACAATGCTCATAATCCTGCTCCCACCAATGTTTCCGATATTGAAGGCACTTCCGATTCCGGCGATGAACATGAAATTGTCCGTGAAGATACTGCGTCCCCCGACACATCTCCTCCGCTTATAATCAGTGATTACACCATTGTGCGCTTACGAGAGCCGGACATATCAAGAGGCAACCTGATTTTAATCAATAATGATCATTTTTTTGAGTCCCCTGATGTGATATATCTTGTTAATATCGCAGAGAAAAATACATCTTCATACAGGGTCTCAAGAGATGAAATATTGCTCGCCGCATCGATTGTAGAGCCGCTCAATGCGATGATGGACGCATTTTATGCCGTAACCGGAAGCAATTCCGTTTCGGTCATAAGCGGGTATAGAAGTCATGCTAGACAACGAGAAGTGCTTGATGATCATATTGCGAGGATGGGAGAGCCCGAAGCACGCAGGTGGGCTGCATTGCCTGGACATAGTGAGCATCACTCAGGGCTCGCTGTAGATTTTGGTTTCTATAGCTACGGTGTCCTCAGAACTTTTCTCGGAACAGGACCCACCGCATGGTTTTCACAAAATTCGCACAATTTCGGTTTCATTCTCCGTTACCCTGAGAATAAAACCGCAATCACGCAAACTGCCCACGAACCTTGGCATTTCAGATATGTCGGCAACCCACATGCAACTATCATGCATCAAAATAGCTGGGTTTTGGAAGAGTATATTGAACATTTGATGAATTATAGCGTGGACGAACCATTTATTGTGATGCTCGAAAATGGTACCTATAAAATTTATGAGATATATTTTTCAGCAGACCTAGAAAAACAAATCCCTCATGTTGGTGGTATTAGCATTTCAGGCAATAATATAAACGGATTTATTGTAACCATCAGGAGATATGCATAAGGCAACAGCTCAGGACACGGTTAGATACGAGACAGGGAATCTACTGTCTCAGGAGAAGCTATTAGGAGGAGCACCATGAAGCCGAGTAAATTTAATACAAACACTATTTCAAAGTTGGGATTTGGTCTGATGCGCCTGCCCAGAACATCGGACACCTCATCAGAAATCAACTATGATACCTCAGCAAAATTGGTTGATTATGCAATGGCTAATGGCATCAATTTCTTTGATATGGCATACACATATGAAGGTAATGAGGATTTCGCCGGAGCTGTGTTCTCTAAATACCCGAGAGATAGTTATAAACTGGCGACAAAATGCCCTCCGTGGATGGTCAAGACCCCCGAGGATTTCAAAAGGATTATTGAAGAACAGCTCGTTCGATGTAAGACCGATTATTTCGATTATTATCTTGTACATAACTTAGCGCAGGAGATGAAGCGAGCTGAAGGAAATGAGGAGTATTTCAAGAATTTTGAGCGCAATGGTATGTATGAGGCTCTTCAAAAGAAAAAGGCTGAAGGGGTTGTTCGTAACGTCGGTTTCTCATTCCATGGCACTTTAGAGTTATTCAAAAGACTAATCGATGGATTCAATTGGGACTTCGTTTATATCCAGCTCAATTACGTTGATTGGAAAGCAACTGATGCTAAGACACAGTACGAACTGGCAACAGAGCGCGGCATTCCTGTAATCGTCATGGAACCTCTAAGAGGCGGAACGCTTGTTGAGCTCGGTGACGAAGCTACAAAACTCCTAAAAAAAGCCCGCCCGAACGATAGTCTCGCAAGTTGGGGGATCCGTTATGCAGCATCACTGCCGAATGTTATTTCTGTCTTGAGCGGAATGAATTCGATGGAGCAGCTTAAAGATAATATTGCAACTATTGAAAGTTTTACTCCCGTTACCGAGCAGGATAAAACTCTGCTTGACATGGTTACTGAAATATATAACAAGTCGGGCGCGATTTCTTGCACAGGATGTGAATATTGCGTACCTTGCCCAAGGGGTGTAAACATTCCTAAGATACTTTCGTATTACAATCTGGCTATGCGCCGGGGGTATCGCATTCCTTTTGATAATGGCTATAGCACTCTGAGCGATAGTGAAAAAGCGTCTAACTGCAATGCATGTGGTTTATGCGCGGAGAAATGTCCACAGCATCTTCCCATTGCCGACCACATGAATCAGATTGATGAATATTCAAGATAAGCTTTGCATTTTCAATAAATTCAGCACAAAACATAGACGAGGGAGAATATCATGTACTATAAAACTACATACTCATCGCCGGTCGGTCTGGTTACACTGGCAAGCGATGGAAGTTCTTTGATCGGTGCTTGGATCGAGGGGCAAAAATATCATGGTGACACACTATATGTCGCCATGGAAGAACAAGATGATTTGCCGGTTTTCAGTCTTGCAAAGCAATGGCTCGATAGATACTTTGCGGAAGAACAGCCGAATATTTCCGAGTTACCTATTGCCCCGGCAGGCAGTGACTTTCGCAAGGCTGTGCTGAGCGTGTTATGCGATATTCCATATGGCGCGGTCACAACCTACGGTGAGATCGCACGTAAGGTAGCTCCGATGCTGGGCAAAGATACGATGGCAGGTCGTGCTGTAGGTGGGGCAGTGGGTCATAATCCGCTTTCAATAATAATCCCCTGCCATCGGGTCATTGGCTCTAACGGCAAGTTGACCGGATATGCAGGGGGGCTGGATGTTAAAATTAAGTTACTTGAACTGGAGGGCGCTAAGCTTAGTAAACATTGATTAAATCCATCCATAATATTTCGCTACATGGGTGTTATATACAAAGACTCTTCGTTTACCAACGTCATAATATCTCGATTCCAAAAATCCGCTGTCCGCGAGTTCCTACAACTATGAAGTTGCCGAATACCGCAGGCGAGGCTTCTATATTACCGCCTCCAGCTAAGCTAATTCTATACAAAACTTCACCTGTGGCACCTCTAATCAGCCGCACATCACCTACTGAATCACTAACTATCAGAAAACTTTGACCATCTTCAGTATATACCGCTACAGGCGAACTCCATCCAAAAGCAGGCAGAATCCTCTCCCAAACAACTTCTCCGCTCTGCCTGTCAAAGGCAATCAAAGCTCCACCTCCACCGCGCCCGATAACTTGAGCTACCCAAAAAATCACTAAATCGGATATGTCATGCTTCCCCACAACAGGGGTGGCTGTTACCCCTCCATTAAAGTTCGGATTAAAGTAACACCTTACAGAATATTCCCATAATACCTCACCATTTGCAGCATTGAGCTTGCGGATAAAGGCACTCCCGCCTGAACCTTGCAGGTCTACTTGTGTGCCTGTGTATAAAACCAATCTTTGATTATCTTCTTCCCAGTCGAGTACAAGGCTTGCATCTGTGTCATCACCTGCGTCGAATACCCAAACTGGTTCCAATGTTTTTAAATCAAGACATGTTATGATCCCACTGTTGTCGGCAAAGAAAAGATAATGAGAAAATGCTGACGGCGAATTTTCCGTACCCAAACGCCTACTGCCATTATGGCGGTATCGCGAGATTTCCGGGTCTATCGTTACGGTAGCCGCTTCCGTGTCAAATACTGTGTTGAGCTTAATGCTGTAGACAACACCATTTTCACCGGCAACAATAAGCCTGTCATTTGCCGAATCAACCAATGGATTTCCGTCAAAAGCGCCCCACCATCTCATAGAAAAAGGGTCACGCCCATTTATATAAAGCAGTTCTGAGCTGTCAATTAACGAAAATATGTAAAATCCAAATCGCTCACCGCGCATTTGATCGCCCTGCCCAACGTACATAAGAGGATAACCTCGAGGGTCGATAGTCACACCGGATTTAATCGTCTCTCCAAAAAACATCCGCGGTCGCGTCGGTCTTCCGGTTTGAAGTTCAAAAAAGTAAATATATCCATCCAACGCACCTTGAATAACTTCTACCAGTCCCTCTCTGTCACGCATATCCGGATGAAGATTCATCATCTGTTGGACTTCAAAGTCCCATGTCACTATCGCAGGCTGTCCTGCCCAACCTACGCCTTGCCATCTTATAGTTCTCTGATGCACTACCGTGCAGCCTTGTACAGTGCAACCTGCAGCGGCACAAGTGATTGTATCTCTGCGTTCCAGACTGCCAACATTTAATTGATACCTGACTTCCAGTCTTTGCTGAGAAATATTTACTGTTCCCCATGAGGCATTATTACGGAAATTGTTGCCTCTAAAGGTTGTTATACCCAGAGTTGAATATGATTCAGGCATTCCAAAATGAACCGGGTATAAGGATCCTTGAATTGAGTTATGGAATGTTAAATTTTGAAAATTTTCCGGAGCTGTTTCCGACAGACTATATGGTCTAAAAAGTTCGTATGGCGCAGGAGTTGGCTCAGGTTCCGGCTCAGGTGTATACTCATATTCTTGTTCTGAGATATAGGGCAATTGCGGTGAGATTGCTGATGGAAACTCAGGCGTCGGTTCTACCATCAGTAAATGTCTCGCGTCATCATTATAATTATCATCATACAGATGTTCCCCATCCATAGGCTGCCCAGTAAAAAATTGACCCACATCTGCTATCCGCCCGGATGCCAGTAACGTGACCAAACCCACAGCCGCCAAGAACGCAATGCGTTTGGCGGCTTTATTTCTTCTTGCGCGTATTTTTCTATTGGTTCTTTTCATAACTCATACAACCCTATACAGACTCCTACAGTGTCTCTTGCTCCGCTTGAGTTTCATTATTAACTACTTGTTGAAAAACACTCTCTGGCATGCCTGTGAAGTTGATGTTCTTTGTGGTTTTCCCTTCAAATGTCTCAGCCTTTGCAATCTCTCCAAGATCTACACCTGTTGCCGCTTTAACAGTCCTGAATGTTTGAGCCATCGCAAGCGGAATATTTTCCGTTATCCCCGCAACACCTTGGGCATCCCCACCAAAGATAGTAACTTTGTCAATTCTGGACATAGGCTCTGAAACATGTTTTGCAATCTCCGGAAGCCTATTAACAATCATCTCAATAATCGCTGCATCACCGTACTGTTTCATAGCTTCTGCTTTTTCCCTGATTGTTTCAGCCTCCGCTAAACCGCGGGCTCTTATTGCATCCGCATCTGCCTCACCCCTAAGTTTTATTGCCTCTGCATCTTTTTGTGCTTCGATTTTCCTTGCTTCTGCTTCCTGAGTTCTTTTAAATAACTCCGCTTCCGCTTCTTGCTCTTTTCGATAGCGGTCAGCATCAGCTTGCTTACGGACTTCTGCGTTAAGCGCACGCTCTTTAACTTGCGCTTCTCGCTCTTTAAGCTCAACTTCTCTCTCAGATTTCGCGATTTCAGCATCAACTGATGCCGCCTCAATGGTCTTGCGCTGGCTTTCCTGCTCAATTCTAAATGCAGCTTCAGCCTTCGCCTTTTCCGTATCGGATATTTTCTTTAGTTCCGCTTCTCTGATTTTAAGTTCATTATTTCTTTGGGCGATTTCTAAATCAGCAGCGACACGCGCATCATTTGCTTCTTTGTCGGCACCGGCTTCCGCCACTTGAATGTCTCTTTTTGCTTTTGCCTTTACTATGGCTGCTTTTTTTGTGATTTCCGCAGTATTATATGCACCCAAGTTCTCAATTAACTTTTGGTCATCGGTAACACTTTGAATATTGCATGTAACAATCTCAACGCCCAACGCTTTCATATCCGCATCTGCGGCATTCTTGATTTCCGCACTGAATCTTTCTTTGTTTTGAGAAAGTTCTTCCAGCGACAGGCTGCCAACAATCTCACGCATATTACCTTGAAGCGAATCCTGCAAGTCTTGAATAATCATTTCAGGACTCTTGTTCAGAAAGTTTTTCATAGCGAGATCTAAGGTATCAGACTCCGGGCAGATGCGAACTTTAATAACTGCATCAATGTTTACATTGATAAAGTCTTTTGTTGGGATTGATCTGCTGATCACAGGGACTGTAACCTGTTTTAAATACAAACTATCGGTTCTCTCCAAAAACGGAAGTCTAATCCCTGCCTTACCAATGAGCATTTTTGGTTTTTTACGAAGACCTGAAATAATAAGTGCTTTATCCGGCGGAGACTTCACATAACCTAACAAGCAAATTAAAACCACTATTGCCACGGGTATAAGTATCAACCATAATAATGACCTATCCATATTAATATCCCCTCATCTTTCTCTTTAATTTTAAATATGCTAAAAATTTCTTGTAACACGTGGTTTGTCTCTTAATTAATCAACACTCACCCTTTCTCATGTACTCTTGCGCAGCGTATCCAAAATAACCAACTCATCTTCGTTCGCCGCTAAAAACACTCCCGCTTGTTTCTTTAACTCCAGTAACTCAAGAAACTCCTCTGCTAAGCTATACGTAGATAGGATATCTCCTGAAATCCGGTAGCTATCATGATCAATATATTTTGAAATTTCTACCGGCATAACATGCTCAAATTTACGTAATGACTTCCCGGATTCTATAAAGAAGACCAGCATCTTTTCTTCTTCGCCAGTCTTAGGAAGCAACTCAAGCTCGCTTTCGAGCAACTCTGTCCGAACTCTGGCTGTATATGTTTTTAATGAAAAATCGCTTATGCGCTTCGCCGTCAGTAATGATTCTACAAACTCGGCATAACACTCCAAAATGGTATATTGCGCCTGAATCCGCATTAAAATCGCTCTGAAAAAGTTCCTTCCTTCGGCAGTTTGATTCTTTTGCTCAATTTCATTTTTATCACACTTTTTTATAAATGTGCTTCTTCCTATTTGAATGTATCCATATTTACGAAAAAAGGATTCAACTTGATCCTTCAAGTCAAATAATTCTATTAGTTTTTCTACAGCTAAATAAGTTGCTAAAGTATCCCCCGGGATTTGATAGCTGTCATAATCCACGTACTTCACAATTGATGTCGGCACAATATCTTCAAACATACGCAGGCATTTCTCTATTCTCACAAGGAAAGTCAGCTGCTCATCATCTATCGTTGCTTTTGGCAACTGATTTGACTTTTTTTCGAGCAATCCTGGTTTGACTTTTATTGAAAATGCTTTCATATAAAGGGTGTTCGCACGTTTAGATAATAGCACCGCCTCAGAAAATGCAGAATAAAATTCAAGCTTAACATATAGCGCTTGCAGGTGCGCAATAAATTCATGCTCAGCGAAAATGCTCTCAATTTTTGCCTTCTTCTGTTCACTTTCCTTATGTTCTTTTTTATATCTGCTATAGGTTATTGAATTTTTTATTATGTGTTGTGCAACACTCGCCGGTATCAAATCCGCTTCATCCGCACAAATGCCAATATGGTGAAAATATTCTCGCAGATTTCCCCTGATGTCATCAGGTATTTTCGCATTTTCATCAGCAATCCACTTGTCGATGACTTCGCTTGCATCATCCTCATGTTGCCAACAGTCTTTCGGTGTCGGTTTAATCATATTCACCTCACCCTTTGCCCCGCGAAATTATATCATATCTGCTTAGTCAGTGCAATAAAAATGCGGTTTTTAGTGTACTAACGCTATGAACAGCATCCCGACGACAGTGCCTATTAACGCAAAAATAGTCGGCACACGATCCTTGCTCATAACTATCGACTGTGGTATCATTTCGCCAATAACAACATACAGCATAGCGCCTCCGG
>Ga0131853_10000774_pt1 | contig 57622 bp, 46 predicted proteins | sample TergutLab28metaG_FD_92764 | JGI IMG/M metagenome (GOLD analysis project Ga0131853, IMG submission 92764) | Labiotermes labralis P1 segment gut microbial communities from Petit-Saut dam, French Guiana - Lab288 P1 (version 2) (version 2) | ecosystem: Host-associated > Arthropoda: Insects >...
AATTGCCGTCGCTTAACGGATAAAAGTTACCTCGGGGATAACAGGCTGATCTCCCCCAAGAGTTCACATCGACGGGGAGGTTTGGCACCTCGATGTCGGCTCGTCACATCCTGGGGCTGTAGTCGGTCCCAAGGGTTCGGCTGTTCGCCGATTAAAGTGGCACGCGAGCTGGGTTCAGAACGTCGTGAGACAGTTCGGTCCCTATCCAGCGTGGGCGTAGGATATTTGAAAGGATTTGTCCCTAGTACGAGAGGACCGGGATGAACGAACCTATTGTGCACCTGTTGTTACGCCAGTAGCATAGCAGGGTAGCGAAGTTCGGAGTGGATAAACGCTGAAAGCATCTAAGCGTGAAACCCACCTTAAGATAAGATATCCCATCTCGAAAGAGAGTAAGACTCCTGAAAGACGATCAGGTAGATAGGCCAGAGGTGTAAGCACAGTTAATGTGTTCAGCTGACTGGTACTAATGAGTCGAGGGCTTAATCACGGGATTGCTTGGCAAATGTCAGAGCAATCAGGCTAAATTACAAGTTTTAATGAGACTTTTTAAAAATCATATGGAAGACAACTGTTAAAAGTTTGTCTTGAATTCTCTCAAAGGAGGTTTAGTGTCCAAAGCTATTACTTCCGCCTAATCAGTCATACTGATGGGTTCTCATTCTATATTCAGTTGTGAGTGTGCTGTGTGTTTATTTGATTTAAAGCACCAATTAAAACTTAATGTCATCCTGTAAGGATCTCACCTTATAAAAAATTATGACACTAAACTAAATGAAGAAGCTAAAGTCTTAAGATAAACACATCCATTCATCCATTGTGGTGTTTATAGCGCTGGGGTCCCACCCGTTCTCATCTCGAACACGGAAGTTAAGCCTAGCTGCGCCGATGGTACTTGTCGGGTAACCGACCGGGAGAGCAGGTCAATGCCACATTTCATTTAAAAAACCGAATAGAGCAATCTAGTCGGTTTTTTCTTTATGCTATAGGAAAAATCAATTTCTCACGACAGTTGGAGCGCCCAAAAAAACCTGTGCCCACTGCATTTGCGGGGTCTGAGCGTTAATCTCGACGATAGAATCGCAGAGAGGTTTGAACAAATCGAAAAAAGTGCAAGGAATTAGTTGATTTTTCTTCAAGAATAGTGTAAACTTTGTCTTGAGTGCTTTTTAATTGCACTTAGGAGCTAAACATGGATTTTGGTCAATTAAATGGTTACGGCAATTTGTCGACCGAGCAAAAAAGAATAATTTTAGAAATTGAGCCTAAATTTAGGCAAGGGATAAGTCCTAATAACAATGATTTTATAGGAATAACATTAGAAACGATAGCTGTGTTAGGATATGTTTGGAATGCGAATAAAGATAACTTTACAGGGCATCAAATAAATGCAATGAAATCTCAAATGCAGTTCATTGTAGAGAATGTGAAAATAAATGGTAAATATAAAAATGTGTAAGGTAAAAAAATATCAATAGAAATCGAAATGAATGAAACGGCTTTCTTTATAGAGGCCGTTTTTTCTATGCCAAAAATGAGGAGGACAGAGGATGGTAACAAAGGTCGGGCGGTCGCTGTCCGAGATAGATAATAAAGTGCTTTTTTTATGCTATAGGAATGATACCTTCTGTGGCTTCGTGCGCTGTCGATGGAACGTGTCGCACACCAAAAAACACCAAAAAACTTGCTCACTGCAATGGCTGGTCAGGGCTTTAGTTCTTTTTTCATGCACTAGGAAATATTGATGTGAAGGAAGCTGCTAGCATCAACAAAAAGGGAATCAATGCAAGATGCCCGAAGTGCCGCAAGGCGCAAGCCCGCGAAGACCTCATAGCACGGGCTTATGTGCCCTAAGGGCACTTTTGTTCTTTTAAGAGTCAAACTCCTGTGACTTATTGTATTTTTAATGTTTGCGCATTCTATTGAAAAACAATTAATATCATCCTGTGGAATCATGCTTTAGAAAATACAATGGTAATTAATTTAATATCAACAGAACATTTTTTATATAGTTGTGGTATGAGGAGCAAAAATGCTTGGTGTCTGCAAGGGCATTTTTGTGACAATTTCAAAAGGTTTTAAGCACGGCTTGCCTTGGTTTAAAACCTTTTAAAACCTTTTATAATTAATTTATTGCATTGTTGATAGCTTTTTTATGAGTGAGTAAAAAATTCACACAAAAAAGTCAAAAAATATAGTTTTATCTCATGTAAAACGCTTGACAGACGACGACGACGACGACGTGTATACTTATTGTGTGTTAATAACTTTCTAATTTTGAAAATTCAATCTTGAAAACAGTATGTTTGTTCTATAGTAATTGTTGACAGCATAATAGAAATGTGGGTGCTAAATATGAAATGTTCAAAATGCTTTACAGAGTATAAGCCTAAGCAAGTAGAGTTTAATGGTAGTAAGTTTGGCAAATATTGTTGCGACTCTTGCTTGCGAAGTACTGCTAAATTATGTGCAAGCTGCAACATACAGTATGAAAATGTAGATTATAATTTTCGCAGGTTTGCACAAGAGCTTTGTGACTCCTGCCTAAAAGAATTTGCTAAAAATAAACCGAATACGACTCTTGCTAAACTTGTGCGAATAGCGTTGCCTATCTGTATAGGTTTGACTATTTTGGGTTTCATAATAATTTTTAATGGGTGTGGGTATGTAAATGCAGTGAGGGCTGATAGACCTGTAGACGATTTTAGCAGTGTATCGAGATTTTTCGGCAGAATAGTAGATGCTATGGGCATATTTGTTGTCTTGTTTTTGATTCTGCCTATAGTGGGAGCAGGTTTTTCTATTAAAAGAATTATTAATAATTGTCCTAAATGCGACAATAAGATGGACTATGATTCTAGTTTTAGCGGCGGAGGAAATGAGCGACTTGTAATAACAGGAAGTGATGGCAAGTATACTGGTAAGATAGAAAGTGATCGTGTAAGCGAAAGCAGAAGCAACTATAATTGCGGTAAGTGTGGCTATAAAAAAGAGTAGACTTGTTAATATGGCAAGAACTAAAGTTAGATTTCATTTTAAAAAAACCGATTAGAGCAATCTAGTCGGTTTTTTTGTTGCCTTCATATTGGTCATTACGAGGAGTTGAGCGACGAAACAATTCAGAAAATTATCTTTTATATATGAATATTTTTTTTGTATTAATTGCATGAAAAAATCTCATAAAATTTTAGATATATCATTCATGCAAAATCACGATTCTTGGTATATATAATAATGGTATTAGGCTTGAGCAGTACCCTCTCAAGTCCTTTTGTCATTTGCTATCTTTTGAGGCATAAAAAATGGCGGCTTTTTTGTGTTGTTCACGCTTGCAAATGGTTTTTTTTCTTGCTAATAAATAAATGTTAAAATGTAGGTAAAAATGCACGCTAAAAATAATGTAGAATATTTTTCAAATTACCCCCCTCAAATGTGCTGTTCTCGGTATATATAGTGATGAATAAAAAAATACTTGTCCCACAAAAAAAGCAAACTATCAAAGATGCATGGCACTAGAAAATGCAGAATTTAATGTGCCTAATTATGACAAACTTGATTAGTTTGAAATTTGCATTAAAAAATTTGATAACAAAACTTAATATTTTGAAAACATAATTGAAATTGACTCGCATGAAATGAAAAATTATATTTGAAGAGATAAGTCGTAGAGATTACTTTATATTATCAGCCGATTAGATAAAAAAAGAGATTTTATTCCATATCCAAAATTAACATTAAATAATAGATAAATAATTTGAAACACTTATGAAGTGTGTGTTTTCAATTTTAAATTGAAAATGAGAAAATATAAAATGACAATATCGTTATACATTATTCAAAAAGTGAGTGCTTATTTGTATAGTTCAATAATGGTTAGCAATATAAATACATTAAAATAATAAAGAGAGAAAAAGCAATTAAAATCAACTTAATAGCTTTTTTGTTATTTAGCTTATTAAAGTGATAAACTAATTATAAAAGCATAATGACTTTTGGGGGATATGAATGAAAAAATTATTCATGTTATGTATTTTAATTCTTTCTATAATAATAAGATGCGGCGGGGGCATATATCCGAGTTTGACGCTGCAATCCACACCTAAAAAAATACCGCAATATGAATTAACAGAATATAGAGGCACTATATATCATGCATTCTTTCATTTTTTGATAGCTTTCCCCAAAACAGCTTTTTCAAATCCATATGGGCATTGCTTAAATCGTGATACTATTACCGCTAGAGAATTTTGGCAGGCATTAGAAGAATTTTATATCAATGGTTTTATATTAATAGACATAAATGACACAGTTATTATAGACGAAAACGGCGGTATTAGCAAAAAACCATATTTAATGCTGCCGCCTAATACCAAGCCGTTGATTTTGTCATTTGATGATATAAACTATTATCCAAAAAATTTAGGGTATGGAACAGTAGATAAAATTGTGTTAGATGAATATGGCAGGCTGGCTACATCTACCTCAATGCCCGATGGGACTATATATATATCACGAGATAATTGTGCTATTCCACTCTTAGAGCAATTTATAGAACAGAATCCAAATTTTTCACCTTTTAAAGCAAAGGGTACTTTGGCATTAACAGGGTTTGCTGGGATTTTAGGTTATCGTACTCAAGCTGGCAGCCTCAATAGGGAATGTGAGATAAAAGCGGTTATACCTATTATTGATATGTTGCTTGCTAACGGCTGGAGTTTTGCATCTCACAGCTATGGACACGGTCGTATGAATAATCGTACACTAGAACAATTAAAGCAAGACACACGGCGCTGGGATGAAGAAGTCCGCCCGTTGGTGGGTGATAATATGGTTTATGTTTTTCCTTATGGTGAATATCCTAGCAGCCATCAAGATCCTAGATTTCAATATCTTATTGATTTTGGGTTTAGGATATTTTGCGGGGTAGGAATTAAACCATATTTCATAAATCGTAAGTTTGATAACAACGCTTATGTATTTATGGACAGAGCAGCTATTGACGGATTTACCCTAAGAAATCATGGGAGTATGTTTAAGCGCTATTATGGTATAAATGCAGATTTTATTTATAATCCTTGCGAGAGAATCGGGACGATATTTAACATATAAAAAGTGATGCATAATTTCATGAAGTTTTTTACAGATATTTTGCACAATTAAAAGAATTGAGTGCTTTTTTTTGATTTATTTATCAAACTTATTTGCAATTGCAAGCAAAGCCGTTTCAAACTCTAAAAATGTAGTTATTCCATCTATAATAGGATGACCTATTCTAAATTCATAATCACTTATCAATAAATCCTTAGCTATCTTTTTAGAGTATTGTTAATAGATTTTTTTAAGTGAAGCACACAAAAACATGAAAAATACTAAAACATATTGTTTTTACCCCATTAAAATACTTGACTAGACGACGACGATATAATTATTTCATTAGTATTGTTGTAATAAAATGTTAATAACTTTTGTACTTGTTAAAAATCATAACACTAAAATTGGTTGTGTACCATAGCTTGAACCAGATGCATCGCATTCTACTCTTTTTAATGCTTTTACTAATATTTTTAGGGGTTTTCAACTGTATTTGCTTATTGTTTTTCGGTTTTATTTCTTGCGCTTATTATGATTGGAGCAGTGCTTTCATTTTATAGTAATATGGTATGTTGTTGATATGCATTAGTTAAGTGGGTTGGCTGTAATGATAGCAATTATTTTTATGCAAATTCTAACTTTTGCTGGTTGCTTTGATTTCTAGTAATTTAGCAGTAGTCTTATTCGCTTTATTTATTTTTGGAATAATCGACAGATAATAATGCTGATACTGTAATTTTTTAAAATGAGGTGTATGTTTATGGGGAAGAAAAAAAATGCGCAAGAGACTACAATCCCAGAAATGAGTTGTCCAAAGTGTAAATGTAATTTTTATGTGTGTGACGAGTGCCATAATTGTCAATCAATACATTTTCTTGTTAGTGTAGGTGATAAGATAAGTGTTAGATGTAATGAGTGTGACGAGTGTACATATCATTCGGATTGGAGAATAGATTGCCCTGAATGTAATACTAAGTGTGGGGCTAAAAATCTAGAGATTTCAAAACAGAGAGAAGAAAGTAATATAAAAAGGCAAGCAAAAGAAAATAAAAAGACTAAAAACAGCATAAGAACCGGGAGAGTGTGTGCTATATTGACCTTGATTATTATGGGGTTGATATTAGCGCCGTGGGTGATGTTGTTTGGATTTGATATGGAGCTGCCAAGTTTTTTGGATGGGATATGGGCATTGCCTGCATTTAGCGTGGCTTTAATCTTTTTATGGGCGATAATAAATTGTATCGCAACAAAACGCTTGTCTCATACGCTTACACTAATGTTTGGATTGCTATTATGCACTGCACAGCTTTTGATGGCAGGGGCTATTATTTTGGCGCTTCCTAATGCTGCTAGAATAACTATTCCCAATGCGCCAGAGGGTCATTATTATATGACATTGTTTAACGAAGGTTTTTTAAGTGAGCTTTTGCTGCCGCTTATTCACGAGTACAACAATACAGTTAATTTTTTTAGCGCTATGGGCATAAACCTATTTTTCTGTATCTTGATACTTGCAGCTATTATTCCTATTTTTTGTGGCTGGGTTGCGTCAATAAATGATAGAGAAAGAAAAGTCGGTGTGTTGTATGGGATTGTGTCTACAATGTTTATGGTTGCATTTTTAATTGTTTTACTGTTAATTTTGCTTGCTCCATTCATTGCACTGATAATTGACTTTGTAGCAAGACCAGGCGCCTTTGCACCAGTGCTCTGGATTATTATTGGTATTGTTTTTATCATTATGAGCACTCCAGTTATTATAATAAAAATTAAAAACTAATCATATTATAAAAACCCGATTAAAGGTCAAATTTTAGTCGGATTTTTTTGACAAGCATTATTAAAAGATACTAGAAGAAAAAATTTTAAAGTTAAAAGATTTTATAGAGGATGAAAATCGAGCTATTAAACCAATTGAAAATAAAATTAATAATTTACATAAACCCTTTGCTCATTAAGTCAAGATTTTTTAATTATTGTTTTTGAAATTGCTTTATGATCTTTAATAAAGCTGTTTCAAACTCTAAAAATGTAGTTACTCCATCTATAATAGGATGACCTATTCTAAATTCATAATCACTTATCAATAAATCTTTGGCTATTTTTTTATTAGCTTTAGATAGTTTGTCATAGTTGCAGGTTATCCCTGGCAAAATATTTCGTTCTTTTCCTGAGCCGCATGACAGGGTATAAATTCCTTTATCCATTAGTACTTTCATTGTATCTATAAAAAGCGGCGAGCAAAATAAATGCAGAGTGTCTATTCCAAATGTTTGATTTGAATCAATTTCTGCTTTAAAATCAATTATGTCGGACGCAAAAATTTGTTGCTTATTTAAATTATTCATGCAAAAATCATAGCATATTTTGTTATTTTTTGCAAAGTAAATTAAGTGTATAAAATCAATAAAATTGGTTATTTAGTATAAAAACACTAGACAAAGATAAAATAACATGATATAATTAAGTCAATAAAAAATATGCTGGACATAAGGATTCAGCAAAAAAGGAGAAAACTTATGAAAAAAAGTTTACTTAAAAAAGGTTTAGTGACTTTAGTTGTTGCTTTATCTATGGTATTTATTGTTGCTGCTTTGACTGCTTGCGGTGGTGCGCCAGGCTGGGCAAACAATGCTGAAACGCCTGCTGCGTTTAGAAATGCTGCTAGAGATGCTTCTGGTTGGGAGTATATAATTTCACAGGGTACTGCTACTGGCGGTATGGCAGTAGCGGCAAGAGGAAGTCATGATTTCTTTGATGAAGACTTTGACTTTGAAACATTGACGGCTACTACAACTGTATGGTTTGAGATGATAATGGTTACTTGGTTTGCGGATGCTGATGCAGCTATTGAAGCGTATGATGAAATGAATGAAGAAGAAGATGATGAGGAAATTGAAGGAGTTACAACTAGAAGCAGTATTACTAGAAGAGACAATAGAATTATTATTTGGGGAAGAATGCAAGGAAACTGGAGCGTTATGGAAGAAGCAATTGCTGATTTTATTTAAGACATAAATATAAAAACCGCATGGGGCATTCAATGCCGTTCATGCGGTTTTTTTTGTTTATGATGTCTTAGAATATTTGTTTTTTAAAGAAGAGATACTTGACTAACATGACAAAAATCTAATGGTTATACTATTGTATTTTCTATACTGCTTGTTCTATATTTATTATGTCATCCTGTAAGGATCTCTTCTTTACTTTCTGTTTCATAATATATATTCATCCTATATAGTACGCATAACGCAAAAAATATTTTTTAATGGAAGAGATGCTTAGCAGCATGACAAAATAAATTATAGAGCATATAGTATAGAAACTACAATGGTATAATCATTTAAATTTATGTCATGCTATCAAGCATCTCTTCTTTATTCTTTCGTTCTTCAATTAATATTTCTTTAAAATTAAAGGGTGTATTGCTTGCATTTTGAGTTATATGTGTGATAAAATATATATTGAGATATAATAATAAAAGGGGGAGGCAGTTTTAAGTGAATCAGGCATTAATATTTATTAATTTGTTTTTTATGCTTAGCATGCCGCTATTGGCTATTGTTAATCTTTCTCCCATTGTGTTATTGATTATAACAGGAGTTACTGTTGCGGTTAGTATAGTTTTTTTATTTATGATTGCGCAGGCTATTATGACAAATAAAACTTTAAAATTTAATGCTAATCAAGATAAAATTGGTTCTATTCAGCCTACGCTTTATACTCCTAGTGCGGATAGCCTAACTTCTTATGAAGCACCGCCTATTTTTGTGAGTGAACCTAAGGCGTTTGATGAGGTAATTTTAAGCCCTGAATATAAAAAAACTAACATAGAGACCAGTGCGACTCATGAAGAAATGCCTGTGTTTAGTGAGGCTGTGCATGCACATCAAACTGCTTGGCAGCCTGTTGTGCATGTGCCTGTTTATGAGCCGCAAATTGATAATAGTATAATGTATGAGCCAAAGCCTCCTGTTGCTTTAGATGAAATATCTAATGAAAATATAACTAAACATATAGGAGAAAATGAGCAGATTATACCTAATGCTCAGATAGCTTATCAAGAGCCGCTAGCTTTAGATGAAGTTCAGTTGCCGCCGCAATATCAACCACAACTGCCGCCGCAATATTATATTCCAGAGCAAAATTATTATCAGCCAAATGCACAGGATTTGATGCAGCATAATATTGCTGAGCCAGAGTTTAATCAAGAGCAAATATCTCCGCAAGTTATTATATTGCAGTCACCAGGATATCAGCCGCAACCCATGACTCAGCCAATAATTATTAATCAAGCGCCGCCTCCGCAGCCTGCTATTATCTTGCAGCAGCCGCCTTTATCTAATCCAGCTCCAATGATGCAGCCCCCCATGATTACGCAGCCTTTAATGCCGTCACTTACCCCGATATTGACATATCCTAATCCTATGCAGTTTGCGCCTTTTTATCCGCCTCCGCCTATGCCTCAAATTGTTGTTGCTTCTTGTCCACAGCATAATAAACAGTGCATATCAGCGCCGCTATGCAGTGGCTTGAATGAAACTAAAAAGCCTTTAGAGACTTCAAAAAATTTACAGTGTTCTAATTTAGAAACTAATAACTCTATAAATAAAGCAGAGTCAATCCATAAACCGATTGAGTCTAAGCCGTTTATAGAGCCGCCACTTGATTTTAGTTCACGTCTAGTACCTATGGCTAATTTTAAAATTGATGAGCCTATTAAAGATAACAGAGTATATGGCGGGGCAGTTAATGAAGTCAAAAAGCCTTTAATCCATCCTCTGCCAAGGACTATTAATGAAAGAATAAAAACTGCTGAAGGTATATATCAGCATGTTGGTATGATGTTGTCAAATATTGATGAGAGGCCTCTTATTGATGCTGTATTAAATATTGAAAATAGATTAAAAGAGCAAGAAGAATTAAGATATTGGCAAGAAGAAGAGGCGATGAGAGAAATAATTGCACAAAGAGAATTAGAAACTCAAAGGCAGCTGCAGATGAAAAGAGAGCTAGATGAATTGAAAGAGCAGCAAAGATTGCAGCAAGAGAGGGAATTAAGGGTTCAAAGAGATTTAGAAGAATTAATAGCACAGATGGAATTATTAAAAGGGCAAGAATTTTTAGCATTGCAAGCGCAGCAAAAAATTGATGAAGAAGTGATTATAGAGGATAAAATTTTAGAGAAACATGATAATTTTGAGTTGAATGCACAAGAGGATATAAAATTGCCGCCAAGCAATATGTCAGATAGATATGCAATGATTTTTCCGTTAACTAGGATAGAGATTGCAGATGAAACTAAGCGTGCAAATATTTCTGGGGTAGAGGTTGTTGAAAGGTATGATAAACCTGCAGCACCTACATCACTTAAAATTAATGGCAAAACATATGCAATGCTGCATGGGACTGACATGGGCATAAGTATGACGGTTAAAATTCCTGATGCATATGCGCATGAGTTATGCAGAAAGCATAAAAGAGTGCAGACAGCTAAATTTCCTAAGGGTGCTAATTGGTATCATGTTCCTATAGATGAAAGTTTTGAAACTAAAGAGCAAGTTTATAGAATATTGAATAATTCAATGCAGTACATTGCAAATATGCCTAAATCAGAGCCTAAGGTGACAGTGCCTAAAGTGGTGGCAGCAAAGCAAAAAATAAGGGAGCAAAAAAACAGTGCTAGCGGTTCTAGCGGCGGCGGAAACTATCCAAGGTCTATAGGAGGCAATGGGGCAGTGTCGAAAACAGGATATCCAAGAGGCGGAGTTAGAAAATAAAATAGGAAAGACTAGAGACAACAATGTTGTTCAAAAACTCCACATTCGGTCGTCAATACTGCTAGTATAGCCTCTCTCAAGTGTTCATTTTTATCCTGGCACTGCAATCAAAAATATGCTTACTATATACCAATTTATTTTCAAGACAGGTCTATTAATATATTTTAAAAAGCAGTATTTTCTTATAAACACTGCTTTTTAAAAGTATAAGAAAAAACGTCTATGAGAAATGTATAAGCTAACTCAAAAAAGCCGAACCTCTAAGTGAGGGAAGTGGGCTTTAGATCACATTTTTTATTTGAGAATAAAAATTATAGACTAATTATAGATAGTTAGTGTAGTGAGTAAAAGAGAGATAATTAATATATGCCTGTTTTAAAGTTTTAATTTTTAATATAAGACTATAAGCACGAAATATATCGACTATTCATTTTTTTCTTTTTTTATATTTTCCTTTGCTATGCTCAGCATTAATTTAATCCTATTTTCTTGATTGACTCTTGTTGCGGATGCATCATAATCTATGGGAGTAATATTTGAAAGCGGGGCTAATTCTTTGATTCTTTTAATCACGCTTTTGCCGACAATATGGTTAGGCAGACATCCAAATGGCTGGGCACATACAATGTTGTTGACTCCATGTTCAATTAATTCCATCATCTCGGCTGGAAGCAGCCATCCTTCACCCATTTTTACGCCTAAATCCACTACACCTTCAGTTAATTTCCATAAATGCTCTATACCTGTACTAGGTACAAATCTTTTGTCATCACCCACTGCATCTTTAATCAATAAATCCCATTTTTTCATGCTGTTTAACACCTTATTAAAAATCCATGCCGTCAATCTTCCTCGTCCATAAAATTTAGAGTCAAATACATTATTTGCAATACAATACATGATAAATCCCATAAGCCCAGGGACAATAACCTCACAGCCTTCACTGCGCAAAAATTCCTCTAAATTATTATTGCCTAGAGGGGCAAATTTAACATAAATTTCACCCACCACACCCACTTTAATCTTGTCAGTATATTCACATTCAATAGTATCAAAATCATCTTTGATTTGTTTTAAATTTTCTTTTGTGCGCTTATAATTTGAATTATCCAATTCATGTTTTAATTTTTCTTCCCAAAAACTCACCTTTTTATCAGTATCACCCTTATTTTTTTCATATGACAAATAATGGTTTTTCATAAGCATAAGCATATCGCCATAGATAACGGCGGCTCTGGCTTTTTTTAGTTTCTTTAAATTGAATTTTATTATATTTTGTTTTTCTAAGCCAGAAAAATTGATTGATAAAACAGGCACCTGAGGAAAACCCGCTTCAATCAAGCCGCTTCTTAATAGATGAATATAATTTGATGCACGGCATCCGCCCCCTGTTTGACTCATAGCAAGTGCTATTTTATCTACATCATATTTGCCGCTTGCTAAGGCATCAATTAATTGTCCTGTAGTCAATAGGCAAGGATAGCATATGTCGTTGTGCACATATTTTAAGCCTTTTTCAATAAGTGACGGCTCTGTCCCTCTTAGCAGCTCAAATTTATAGCTGTCATCTTCAAAGACTTTTAATATTAGACCAAAATGTACAGGCAGCATATCAGGGGCTAAGATAGTGTGTGTTTTTTTCATTTTTTTGGTGAATATAGGGAACTTATAATCTATCATGTTTATGTTTTCCTTTCATTTTTAGCTTGGGATAGCGTTTAATTAATAGTTGAATTCTGTCATCTTGAATTCGCTCATTATATATCATCCTAGGGGGGGCAAAGTCCATGGTCACGAATAACTCTTAGGTAATTATCATAAAGAGACAGGTGTTTTTTAATGATGGGATTCTTATAGAATGATAAAAATAAAATTGGGGAAGTAGTATAGAAACTACAAATAGGATGACAATTATATTCATGTTGTAACTCCATGTCAAAAGGTTATGGCATGACATAAATAAAATAGTTCACTAAATGCAAAAGCTATAAAGCTATTTTGTTTAGACTTAAAATTTTGTCATACTGTGGCAAACGGGTGCAATAATGATAGGTAATTAATCAATTGCTGCCAATAAACTTTTTATTCTTATCTTGACTGCGCCCAAGTTTGTAATTTCATCAATTTTTAGCTGAGTATACAATTTATTTTTTCTGTTCAAAATCTTGCGTACCTCATCTGTTGTGACCGCATCAACTCCGCACCCAAACGATACTAACTGTACTAAGTTCATGTCTTTGTTGTTTCCTGCATAATCAGCTGCAGAGTATAATCTAGCATGATAAGTCCATTGGTTTAATGTGTTGGTTTTTACTGCTTTTAAGGGCAAACAATCTTCTGATATAACAGCCTTACCCATTTGGCAGATTAGCCTAGGTATGCCTTTGTTTACCTCAGGGTCAAGATGATACGGCCGCCCTACTAGTACGATTATGCCTTGATTAGCTGCTCTGGCTGCTTTAATTATCCTTTGTCCTTCAATCTTAATGTCTTCTAAATAGGCATTGTGTTCTGCCATGCCTTTTTTTAATGCTGTTTTAATTTCACCCAATGATAAATCCTTATATTCTTTGGATAAACTCTCATGCAAGGTTTTAGCTGCTGTTTTCATATTGTTTAAGTCAATAAAGGGCTGGAAAAATTTTAAGGCAGGTTTAGAGATTCCTATTACTTGAGGATAATAAGCGACAACGGGGCAGTTATAATGATTGTTAGAAATTTTTTCATCAAAGTTATATGATAGGCAAGGGTAGAAAATAGAGTCTATGCCTTGATTAATTAAGTGATTAATGTGCCCATGTACCAGTTTTGCCGGATAGCAAACAGTGTCAGACGGGATATCTGACTGACCTTTTCTAAAGGTTGCAGAGTCGGATATGGGAGAGATCACAGGGTCAAAATTCAGATGTGTGAAAAATGCGTGCCAAAAGGGGAGCATTTCAAACATGTTTAATTGAAACGGGAGACCGATTTTTCCACGAACTGCTTTGTCATTTTTATCATTGTTTTGTAAAGAATAGCTTTGCAGCTTTTTTAGTTTATAATCAAAGATATTAAAGTCATTGTCTTTATTTTTGCTGTTTATGGGCAATGTGCATTTATTGCCGCTTATGAATTTTTGTGAATTAGAAAAAGTAGTGATAGATAAAGCACAATGATTTGTGCAAAGATTGCAACGTGCTTCTTTTTGAGAGTAATTAAAATTTTCAAGTTCTTCTTTGCTTAAAAGATTTTTTTCTTCTAATTCCATAGAATAAAGTGCTGCTCCATATGCCCCCATAAGTCCAGCAATGTTTGGACGCAACACATTAAATCCCATTTCTAATTCAAATGCTCTGAGCACTGCATCGGATAAAAATGTGCCGCCTTGTACGATAATATTGGTTCCAAGCGCATCTTTATCTCTTATCCGTATTACTTTATATAAAGCATTTCTTATTACGCTAAAAGCAAGTCCTGCTGCAATATCTGCTTGTGTCACTCCATCTTTTTGTGCTTGCTTAATTGATGAATTCATAAACACAGTGCATCTTGACCCTAGATCCACTGGTTTGGGCGCTAACAAAGCGATGTTAGAAAATTCTGCAATGCCAATTTCCAGTGTGTCGGCAATGGTCTGCAAAAAAGAACCGCATCCGCTAGAGCATGCTTCATTTAAAAATATATCGTCAATTGCTTGGTTTTTAATTTTAAAACATTTCATGTCTTGCCCGCCGATATCGATTACAAAATCAACATCAGGCATCAATTTTTTGGCTGCAAAAAAATGTGCGCTGGTTTCAACTACTCCGCCGCTTAAATTAAATGCGCTTACAATTAATTCTTCTCCATAGCCTGTTGCTGCGCCGCCATAAATCTTTAAATCAGGATAATCATTATATATATTTAATAAAAACTCTTTAACAGCTGTGACAGGAGACCCTAAATTTTTTGAATAACTGTCTTTTAATAACACTCCGTCTTCACCAGTCAATACTATTTTGATTGTAGTAGACCCGCTGTCCACACCCAAATAAATTTTTTTGTCCTTTTCAATATACTCATTCAAATCTCCAGTATTAATATGCAATACATCATGCCTTGTTTTAAACTCATTGTATTCATATTCATTTTTAAATAATGGCTGCAATGCAGCATAACTTGATTTTATATCTTTGTTTTCTATCTTTTTAATTAGGTCACTTAAATTAAATTCTTTGTCCGCTAAACTAGCTGTACCCATTGCAACAAAATATAATGAGTTGTCAGGCAAGACTCCTTTGCTATTTAAAATTTCATCAAAGCAATCTCTTAAGCTAGAAATAAATGTCAAAGGACCGCCCAAATATACAATGTTTCCTTCAATCTTGCGTCCTTGTGCTAAACCGCCTATAGTTTGGTCCACAATCGCATATAAAATACTTTTAGATAAATCGGCTATGTCTGCTCCTTGATTTAATAATGGCTGAATATCAGTTTTTGCAAAAACTCCGCATCTAGATGCAATAGGATATATTTTTTTAGCATTTTTAGCTAATTCGTTTAATTTGTCTGAAGTTATTCCTAATAAACTAGCTGTTTGGTCAATAAATGCTCCTGTACCGCCTGCACATGTTCCGTTCATGCGGACTTCTAATCCACCGCTCATAAACAATATCTTTGCATCCTCTCCGCCTAATTCAATTGCAACATCAACATTTTCATTAATGTTGTCAATAGCTAGTTTAGTTGCATAAACTTCTTGAACAAAAGGTACGTCTAAAGTATTGGCTAGACCCATGCCTGCACTTCCGCTCATAGAAAAATAAGCAGCGGAATAATCCCTTTTAAGCACGCTTAAAATTTGTATTACCTTTTCTTCAATTTTAGAAAAATGTCTAAAATAATCTTTAAAAACTATGTTGCTGTTATTATCTAAAACGACTGCTTTTATTGTAGTAGAGCCTACATCTAATCCAATTTTATACATAAATGATATTATAACATATTGAAAATTAGTTTGTCTACTAGTTGACTTGATGTTTTTTATGTGTTATTATATTAGCATGAACAAAGATGATTTAAATACTCCTGATTTAATTGAGGAGCAAAATGATGACAATGAACAAAAAAGCATTCCTTTATATAAAAGAGTGCTTGCTATTGCGGGCATATCTATTTTTGCAATTGGTATAGCTGCAATGATTGCTAGTTTTATAGCTGATGGTGATTTAGAAAATGTGTTTCAAATCATTGCGCTAGTGGGCATGGGCACAGGTTTTTTGGTGTTTTTGTTTTTGTACATGGGCGGAAGCATGCCGTTTAAAAAAGAAAAGAAAAAAGAAGAAGAAAGGATTAGAATGGAGTATTTAAGGATGAAGGCAGAAGAAGACGGAGAGAGTCAAAAAGAAGAAACTAATGATGGTGAAGATGTTAGTCTTTGTGAAAATACTCACTTACCCCTGTCCGAGACAGAATAGCAAGACTAAGTGAAACGCCGCTCATTAATAAAAAATATAGCCCGAAATTAAAAAAGGCTGCGCCGATGATTAATGTGAAAAATACAAATAAATAACTCTTTGTGCGTCTTTTATCTAAAGCATTTGCTAAAAAGCCTTTTAATTTTTCTTTTCTATTAACTTTTGTATCTAATTTTGGCAAACTGTCTAAACTCTTTAATAATTTATAAACTTTGTCGCTTTTAAAAATTTCTAACCTTAAACCAGTCAATCTTGTTTTTGCCAGTTCTAAATTTTTATCTTGTTCGCCTATTAATACTATCAATGTTTTAGCAGTTGCTCTTTTGGCTTCATTATAAATTCTTACTAGTCTTTTTATAGAAAGTGATTCTGTTAGATTAGGATACACTATGCTGTTTTTAATCCTTAAATAATTCTTTTCTTTGATTACCTCTTCATATTTTTTTTCAAATGCATTAAAAAAATATTCTAGACAAGCGTGTTCATCTAAAAATAAAAAATATTCTGTTGTTAGTCTTGCCAATATATTATCAAATTCTTTTATGCGCCTTTTATTACTTCTAATGTTTAATGGCATTAGTACTCCTAACGTAGCAATTATCGATACAATTAAAGCGATATAAGTTTCTTCGGCATAAAATCTTGCAAATACAAATGCAAACAAAAAAATAGCAATTGCTATCACCAAGTTATCTAAAACTCTTGCTAATCTACTTTTTATCATGTCTAAATTATTGACAAATATGAATACAAAAATACTACAAAACAATAGTGAGAATATAAAATTAGTTGCTAGCACCATAAAAAAAGGGGGGATAGCTGCTTTTTTTACTGAAACGGTATATGGATTAGGGGCAAATGCTTTGAATACAGATGCCATTAAAAAAATATATCAAATTAAAGGGCGGCCTAGTGACAATCCGCTGATTATTCATTTAGATTGTGTATCTAAGATAAAAAAGTATGCGCATGTGACTGATATTGCAAAAAAGGTGATAGATAACTTTATGCCTGGTGCGGTGACGATTGTGCTTAATAAAAAGGATATTATTCCGTTAGAGGCGACAGGCGGGCTTGACAGTGTGGCGATAAGGGTGGTTAAAAGCAGTTTAGCTAAAGAATTGATTTATGAGTGCGGTATGCCCATATGTGCACCTAGTGCAAATACTTCTACTAGACCTAGTCCTACGCAAGCACAACATGTATTGGATGATTTGAATGGGAAAATAGAATATATTTTAGATGGGGGAAGCTGTGAGATTGGTTTAGAGTCAAGTGTATTGGACTGCAGGGGTGAAAGAGTGGTGCTTTTAAGGCATGGAGGAGTAGGAATTGAAGAAATAGAAAAAATAGCAGGCAAAGTAGCTGAATATAAGTTTGATGGCGGTGCGGCTTTGAGTCCAGGGCAGAAATATAAGCATTATAGTCCTAAAGCAAAGATTGTATATTTTGAACATGGCGATAATAAAAAGCTTGAAGAATTAAAAAAATCAAGTATTAATCATAAAGTTGTGATGGGATTAGATGCAGATGATTATGCAAGGCAGCTTTTTTCTATATTTAGAGATGCGGATAAAGATGGTATAGATGTGATAATATGTGAACTGGCTATAGAGAAAGGGATTGGAAAAGCAATAAATAACAGGATAAAAAAGGCGGCTTATGGAAACTAAAAAACCTAAAATGACCACAACAACCAAAAAAGTCACAAAAAAAACTGTGAAAAAAGCTATTCCAAAAACCAAAGTTTTGTTTGTTTGTACAGGAAACACTTGCCGTTCTCCCATGCTTGAATTTTGTTTTAAAAGTTTTTTAAAGCAAAAAAAAATACTCTCAAAATTTGATATTAAATCAGCAGGGATAATGGCTATAGAGAGTGATTTAACTTCGCAAAATGCAATTATAGCCTTAAAAACGCATAATATCACATGCAGTCAAAAAAATGCTAGGCTGTTAGATCAAAATTTGATGAAAAAAAGTGACTATATTATTTGCATGACAACTAATCATAAAGCTTTTATTGAAAAAGATTTTGCTAAGAGTTCGGTAAAAATTATGACTATTGGAGAGGCGTTAAGCGGGGCGGATATTCCTGACCCATATGGTTTGGGTGTAGATGAATATTGCGCAGTTTTAGAATATTTTATTTATATTTGTGAAGATATATTAAAGCTTATTAATATTAAAGGAGATAAAGATGGCAACTAAGAAAAAGCAAAAATTTTTTGGAGTATTGCTAGCTTGCATAGTTATTTTCATGCCGATTACTATATTTTCTGCTTGTGAAAACTTGCCGGACGAGTGTAATATAAGACCAATGTATAATGAATATTCATTTCATGTAGATAATGTTTTTGGTTGGTTAAGGTGGAGTCCTTTAAATAACACAGGTCATGACCGATGGTCATACAATGTATATGTAGATAGACATGATTTAAATGGATTTGTACAGATTGTTGATGATCCAAATTCAGGTGGCAGTAGAGGTATTAGCTTATTAAATTTAGGTTTAACATACGGGGAAAACACAGTTGTTATAAGAGATAGCATATCAGGCAATGCAGGGTATTGGGATGTTGAATTGGTTAATAATAATACAGTGTGGGAATTATTTAATAACGATTATGCGTGTGATTTTTATTTTTTTATTCGCCATTATAGCTTTGGGAGCAGGATTAGATGGAGTATAAGTAGAGGACATTATTTAGTTTATATTAATCGCCATGACGGGCATGCTTTTGAGTTTACTGAGATTGGTACTGACGGATTTAATGGTATTCCTATAAATGTTTTGCAGCTTTCAGAAGGTAAATATACAATAAGGATTGTTGCTTTAGGGTGGGAAAGATACCACAGTGATGGCATTCTGACCACTAGACACCATATAGTCTATTGGACATTTGAATATATAGATGGAGTTTTAGATGGGATTTTAGTCAAATATATATAAAATTTAATTGTATAAAAGGAGCAAATTAGCACAAATGATTGCAATAGCTTGTGACGCTGCGGCGTTTGATTTAAAAAATACGATAGCCTTTTTATTAAAAGGCAAAGGTTATGCCATAAAGGATTTTGGTACATTTTCTGATGAGTCATGCGATTATCCCGATTTTGCTATTATGGCTGCAGCGGCTGTACAGAGCGGTGAGTGTGATAAAGGTATACTGCTATGTGGTACAGGCATAGGCATGAGTATGGTTGCTAATAAATTTAAAGGCATAAGATGTGCTCATTGTACTGATGTTTTTAGTGCAAAAGCAACAAGAGAGCATAATGACGCCAATATACTGGCAGTGGGTGCTAGGATTACATCTGAAAAGGATATTTTTGATATTTGCTTGGCATTTTTGAGTACAGAATTTAGCGGCGAAGAGCGGCATAAAAGAAGAGTGGATAAGATTAAAGAAATAGAACATAAGAATTTTGTATAAAATAATTATTAATAGATATCTTATAATCTTTGATGCAAACATATTGAAATTGATTGTTTTGCATGGTCTATATAGTTTCATATATGGAGTTAAGATAACCTAAAGAAGCTTACTGTTATACATTTTTACGATATAAGGTCAATCAATGAAAATATTGAGAAAATAAAAGCCAATCAATTTATTAAATATGATAGCTATAAAATTAATTTAACTATTTTATTATAATTTTGCAACATTTTTTTATTAAGGCAATGTTTTTTGTTGACAGGGTAAAAGTTTTAGAGTATAATACTAAAACTTGCAATTGATGCGGCTCTTTTTTATGTTTATCATTTATGCGGAAGTGGCTCAGTGGTAGAGCGTTACCTTGCCAAGGTAAATGTCGCGAGTTCGACTCTCGTCTTCCGCTCCATTCGTTCTTATTTTGAACGGGCCTTTAGCTCAGTTGGTTAGAGCAGCCGGCTCATAACCGGCGGGTCCGGGGTTCAAGTCCCTGAAGGCCCACCAAGTTTTTTTGCGGACTAAATAGCTTGCATATTAAAAGGTGGATAGATTTTATATATTGGTTTTTGTGGCCCGGTAGTTCAGTCGGTTAGAACGCTAGCCTGTCACGCTAGAGGTCGAGGGTTCGAGTCCCTTCCGGGTCGCCATTGTTTTGCTTTTTAAAACTAATTTTCTATTTTGATTCCTAAAATGATTATCCCGTGCCTCGGTAGCTCAGTCGGTAGAGCAAGGGACTGAAAATCCCTGTGTCGGCAGTTCGATTCTGCCCTGAGGCACCATTAAAATTAAAACGAGTTGAGCTTAAATGATAAAGCGAAACTCGTTTTTTTGTTAGTTTGCCATAGATAAAGTGCGTTGTATGAAAATTAGACTGACATATAAAATTATTAGTGGTCTGCAAATTGATTTTTCATGTACAATAGTCAATTTATAATCAACATATAATTTAATAAATTATTATCGAGGTATAGCGCAGTTTGGTAGCGCGCACGCTTAGGGAGCGTGAGGTCGTGGGTTCAAGTCCCGCTACCTCGACCAGATAGCAAAAATTAGGGAGGCTTTAACTTATTCTCTTGATAACCTTATAAAAGATTATTGCTGGCAAAATGCGCTTATTGTCAATAGTTTAGCTAAGCAAGCATTGTCTATCTTGAGAACTTTTTTCGGCAGGATTAAAACTGCATTTATTAAATTTGAGAAAGATAACCCTTTTGAGAAACTTAAAGCGGAGATTGAAGAACTTGGATTGAAATGGTTTGCCTCAAGAGAAATTTTCCCTTATGAGATACAAAATGAACTAAATCAAAAGGGCAAAATAGTGTCATTCTTGGAAAGCAGCTGTGATGACAAGAGGTTTTTTGAAATCCTTAACGAATTTTATGAGACCAAAATTGATAAGGATAAAACATTAAAACGGGGAAAAGACGAGGATGCAAATTATTGGAGCAATATAATAAATACTGGCAGGTTAGCCGACTTCAGAAATGCTATGGCACATACGAATGAAATTCAGCTAGCTGTCAACATTGAAGCCTTGGTTTATTCGTTTAACGACGCCAAATACCTATTGAGGTATTTGAGATTTATGCAAGGCGAAGATTGGTTTCCAAACTTTGTTGAGTACGATTTTAAGTTATTAGAAGAGAGTGAGGAGAAATGACTACACAAATCACTAATAAATATGAAGCGGCGTGGGTGGTGAAATGCTTGCAGCGCAAAGGGAGCGGGGCTTCAGATGGTGTCTATTGTCTTGGCTGGTGCTCGGATTGGATTGTAATGTAAAAAGTTAAAAGCTGCATTTGGGTTTGCGGCTTTTTTATAAAAGGAGAAAGGCAATGAATAAAATAATTAAATCTATCGAAATGCAACCAATAGTTGCGGAATTGAAAAGCAAAGTTTATTGCCGCAACTACTGAAAAATGATATAATTGGTGAAGCATAGGAGGTGCTAATGGATTATAAAATTGCAGATAGACTCATTGAACTAAGAAAGAAGAGTGGATTGTCACAAGACGAACTTGCTGATAAGCTTTCAATAAGCAGGCAAGCAATTTCAAAATGGGAGAGAGGGGAATCATTGCCTGATACGGAAAACTTGATTGCTTTGTCGAAACTTTATTCAGTTACGCTAGACGAATTGGTTGCCAACGAAAAGGTTAATGAAGGAAGCATTGCTATCATTGAAAAAAGGACTGCTGCAAACTCGGCAAGCAAGTTTATAACAAAGAAGGCAACGTTTTTGATAATAGCATTGGCAGGGTTTATAGTTATGGCTGTTTGTTTAGCTTTGACTGGCTACTTTATTGCTGAGCTTATAGAGATACATCAACCAGGATTTGTTTTTGAACCGGGCGACACTCTTCAAAGTGAAAGAGTCGGCTATATTATTTCACTTGCATTTAGTGCAATTTTCACCTTTGCTGGCTTGGTGGTTGGAATAATTTTTACCATCAAATACCGAAGACAAAAAATAGCAAACAAAACCAGAGATACAAGTATTTGATTTTCCGTAATTTCAAATTTATTGTCGCAAAATGTTTTGTGGAAATAATTAAAATGCGATTTTATGGTATGCAAGCCTACGGCAAGGGCGCAAAAAGCAACCTAAGACTTTTCACCTTTTTTGTGCCAAGAGGGTGATATTGGGTATATTTTGAGGTGTATTGCTGTAGGTTTGAGTCCTCTCATTGCCAAAATTTATTCAGAGATATAATATTTTGAATAATTCATAAAATCATACAGTGGATTGGCGGCTAAAAATCTTTACAAATCTTTACATAGTCTTTACTAAGTCTTGCAGGTAATTGTGCAAGGCTTTTTGTATAATTAGATCATACAAAGCATAAGAGCGCTTGTATAAAAACAATTTCTTTAAATAGGAGAGAAAATTATTACTATGAAAAAACTTAGCAAAATTTTAATTATTGCACTTAGTGCTGCGCTTGCGTTTTTTGCTTTTACTGCTTGTGATGATATCTTTAACCCTAGCTTTGATGAAACCAGACCCATTAGTATAGTTTCAAGAGAGCCGGGCAGCGGGTCTAGAGATGCTATTCTAGAGATGCTTTTTGGCAGCACAGATGCTCTAAACATTCAGCTTATGCAAGGCACAATAATTCAAAACAGTACCGCTGCAATTTTCACTGAAGTTAGTACAAATCCTCAAGCAATCGGCTTTGAAAGTATGGGTCATGCGGCAGGAAGAAATGAAGTTAGAATGCTTTCAGTTGATGACTATGCGCCGACTTCTCAAAATGTTAGAGACGGGAGTTATCCTTTTTCTAGAAATCTGTCAATTGTTTATCATGCGGAAACTTTATTAGAAAACCCAGCTGCGGCTGCTTTTAGAGATTTTATTATTTCTATTCAAGCGCAAGAAGTAGTTGATGAGCGAGGATATGTAAGTCAAATTGAAAATCCTATTGTATTTACGGCTATCCTAGGGTTAACAGGGACAATTACAATTTCTGGGTCTACTACTGTTCATCCGCTTATGAACAGACTTGTAGAAAGATTTAGTGTTATTCAGCCGCAAGTCAATGTAGAAGTGGCTGGCGGCGGAAGCAGTGCAGGCCGCAATCATATGCGTGATGGAATAAGTGACTTTGGCATGACATCTTCTCAAGTCACGCAAAGTCAAAGAGAAAATATGGCAACAGGGGCGCACGGAACAGGCAGGACAGTGCGTGATCTTACAATTGCTGATGATGCTATTGCTATCATTGTTCATGCTTCAAACCCGCTTGAAAACATTACAATTTATCAATTAAGACATTTATTTAATAGGGATTCGGGTACTAATTTTACTTCATGGGCACAATTAAAAGCATACGAGGCATAGAAAGGTATGTCAATATCAGTTTCTTCGCTTGCAGTGCTTGGTTATTTTGGTCTTTATACACTAGCCCTGTCTTGAAAATAAAATAGGAAAGAGTAGAGGCAACAATGTTGTTCAAAAACTCCGCATTCGGTCGTCAATACTGCTAGTATAGCCTTTTTCAAGTGTTCATTTTTGTCCTGGCACGAGAAGTGCATTGCCACGAATACTTCTTGGCAATGCAATTAAAAATATGCTCACTATACACCCAATTTATTTTCAAGACAGGTCTAGTATCAAACAAGCGATTTTTTCTAAACATAAAATTTGATGGATAAATCAATTAAAAATACAGGCGGGCAAATTACGCCTAAATATTTAAAACTAAGAGAAGGTGCGGCAAAAGGAGTTTTTATCCTTTCGTCTGCCTTTTCAGTTATTGCTCTTTTATCAATATTTGTTTTTTTGTGCATAAGAGGTTTGCCTGCCATTGCTGAGATAGGTTTTTTCAATTTTCTCTTTGGTACAAGCTGGCATCCGATTGAAGGTGCAATAAATGAAAGTTATGGTATCATGCCTATGTTGCTGACTACGCTTGCAGTCACGCTGTTTGCTGCCATTGGCGGAATATTATTAGGATTATCTACTGCATTATTTATTTTTAAGTTTTGTCCTAAAAAAGTTGTGCCGTTTATAAAACAATTAATAAATTTATTGGCAGGAATACCATCAGTAATTTATGGTTTGTTTGGGCTTATGTTGATTGTGCCGATTTTGCGTGCCGTTTCATCAAATTTTGTAGGACATGGTATTTTGGCAGCAAGCATCATTCTTTCAATAATGGTGCTTCCTACGATAGTTGCTATAAGTTTAAATGCTTTATATGCAGTACCAAAGCATATTTATGAAGGGGCACTTGCATTAGGGGGCACAAAAGAGCAGGCGTTATTTAAAGCTGTTGTGCCTGCAGCAAAAAATGGAATAATTGCAAGCATTGTATTAGCAATTGCAAGGGCGATTGGTGAAACTATGGCAGTAATAATGGTAATCGGCGGAACGCCTGATATGCCCACAAGTCTTTTTCAGAGCCTAGAGACCATGACGGCGATTATTGCAAGAAATGCAGGATATGCCGATGGACTTGCAATGGAAGCGCTTATTGCGATTGGCGTAGTACTGTTTTTATTTTCGCTTATCATAAACTTTGTTTTTATGGCGATTAAATCAATGGGAGAGCGAAAGTTAAATGATGAAAAGGCAGTCAAAAAAGGTGTGCCTGTGCTTGGGCATATTAGATTTGGGATAGTGTGGTTTTTTTCTAAAATTGCAATGGGATTAAGATGGGGTTTTTCTAAAATTAAGGCAAGCATAAGATGGTTTTTTTGTGTGACAAGAATTGTGACTGGATGGGAGAAGATGTGGGACAAGATTGAAAATAAGTGGACATCATCCTCAAGAGCAAAGGCAAAGTTTATGGCATTGAGGATGTGTGTTTATTTATTTGCCGCAATTGCATTGGCTGCTTTGATTGGTATAATTATGTTTGTACTTATGAGAGGTGTACCGCATTTAAACTTAAACTTTTTATTTGGGGAATATTCTTTAGATGCACCAACTTTGCGGCCGGCTATAATAGGGACATTAATGCTAATTGGTATAGCATTATCAATTGCTGCACCAATAGGCGTGGGCACAGCGATATTCTTAAGCGAATATGCAAGCAAAAGCAAATTTACAAAATATATTAGAGTAGCAGTTGAAACGCTTGCAGGTATACCAAGCATTGTTTATGGTTTGTTTGGGTTTATAATGTTTGCTGCATTGTTTGGCTGGGGATTTTCTATGCTTGGCGGCGGCATTACCTTGTCAATAATGATATTGCCAGTCATTATAAGGACAACTGAAGAGAGTTTGCTTAGCGTACCTAAAATTTATAGAGAAGGTAGTTTTGCGATTGGTGCCGGCAAGGTGAGGACTACTTTTAGAGTGGTTTTGCCGTCGGCTGCAGGCGGAATTGTTTCGTCGCTGATACTTGCAATCGGCAGGATAATTGGTGAGAGTGCGGCTCTTTTGCTTACTATTGGGCTTTTGTCTACAGTTGTGCCAAACAGTGTTTTAAGCGGCGGAACATCATTATCCTTAGCAGTATATTATTATGGCAGTTTTTTTCCAGATGGACAAAACTATGCGGCAGCGGCAGCAGTAGTGCTTTTGATATTGGTAGTAGTCTTAAATTTAATTGCTAGCTTTGTTGGCAGATTATTGAAAAAAGGGAAAGGAGGATTTTAAAAAAATGCAAAACGAAACATGTATTAATGTATGTAATCTTGATTTATTTTATGGAGATTTTCAAGCACTTAAAAATATAAATATAGATATACCTGAAAGAGAAATAACGGCATTTATAGGACCTAGCGGCTGCGGAAAGTCTACGCTGCTTAGATGTTTTAATCGTATGAATGATCTTATTGAAAATTGCCGTATAGATGGGACTATATTAATAGATAAAGAGAGCATTTATTGCAAGGGCACAGATATCAATGCTTTAAGAAAAAAGGTGGGAATGGTTTTTCAAAAACCCAATGTTTTTCCAATGAGTATATACGATAATATTGCTTTTGGACCACGCACTCACGGCATCAAAAAACGGTCACAACTTGATGAGATAGTAGCGGATTCATTAAAAAAAGCAGGTGTTTGGGAAGAGGTAAAAAATACTCTTAATAAGTCTGCGCTTAGCTTATCAGGCGGACAGCAGCAGCGTATTTGCATAGCTAGGGCGCTGGCTGTTCAGCCCAAAATTTTGCTTATGGATGAGCCGACAAGTGCGCTTGACCCAATTTCTACGGGTATAATAGAAGAACTTTGTGAAGAATTAAAAAAGCAATACACTATAGTCATTGTCACACATAATATGCAGCAAGCAACACGCATATCAGATAAAACTGCATTTTTTCTTTTAGGTGAGATGTTAGAATTTGCTTCTACTGAGGAATTATTCTCAAATCCTAAAAATGAAAAATGTGAAAATTATATCACAGGGAGGTTTGGATAAATGCTTAGAAATAAATTTCAAAAAGAGATGGAAATTCTTAATAAAGAATTAACTGCTATGGCGGCACTGATTGAAAGGATAATATCTTTTAGTACGGATGCGCTTATAAAGCAAGACAAGGCGTTGTGTGAGCGGGTTATATTGGATAGAGATCAGGTCAAAAATGCAAGAGCTGAAGTAGAAAGCAAAGCATTGAAAATTATTCTAATGCAGCAGCCTGTTGCTTTTGATTTAAGGAAAATTTCTACTGCGCTTAAAATGATTGTAGATTTAGAGAGGATAGCAAGTCAAGCACGAGATATATGTGAGATAATTTTGTATTTATGTGAAGAGGATTATCAGTTACAGTTAGAGATTTTGCTGAAGATGGGGAGTATGGTTAAGCAGATGGTGTATGATTGTGTGAATAGCTTTGTCAAAGAGGATGAAGCATTAGCAAAGAAAACTATTGAAGCGGATAATGAGATAGACGCTTTGTTTGACAAGTTAAAACAAAAGATGATACAATTAATAAAAGATAAACCAAATCTTGTAGACCAAGCAATATATTTATTGATGATAGGCAAACATTTAGAAAAAATTGGTGATCACGCAGAAAATATTGCTGAATGGGTAATATATTCAAAGACGGGCAAACACAAAAATATAAAAATTATCTAAATAATTATGAAAAAACAACTTATTTATATAGCTGAAGATGATGATTCTATTAGGGATTTGGTTTCCTATGCTATAGCAAATGATGGCTATGCGATAGTGTCCTTTTCAAGTGCAGATGCACTTTTAATAGAGTGTGAGAAACAAGTGCCTGATTTAATTCTTTTGGATATAATGATGCCTAGTACTGACGGGCTTAGTGCATTAAAAATATTTAGACAAAAATACAAGTCAGCTAATACTAAGATAATTATGCTGACGGCAAAAGCATCTGAAGTGAACAAAATAACAGGACTTGATGCTGGGGCAGATGATTATATAACCAAGCCTTTTTCTGTCTTAGAGCTTTTAGCAAGGATAAGAGCGAATTTGCGCAAAAAGACGGCGGCTATAATAGACAGTGAAATTAAGATAAATTCAATAATATTAAATCAAGAATCAAGAACTGTTTTAGTAGATGATATAAAAGTGATGCTTACTAATAAAGAATTTGAGCTATTAAAATTTTTAATGCTTAATGTCGGCAATGTTGTTAAAAGAGATATTCTATTAAAAGAAATTTGGGGATATGATTATTTTGGTGATACCAGAACGATTGATATTCACATAAAAAATCTTAAAGCTAAGTTAAGCGGCAATGCGGACGCAATCCAGTCGATACGAGGGATTGGTTATATTTTAGTGAGGGATTAGATAAATGAATATAAATAAAGACAAAAGCCTAAATAGAACTGTAGCTTTTAAAATAATGATTATAATAGCTGTTATATTGATTGTTTTTATAATAGCTATGGTTTTTGTTATAACAGCAGTAAATCGTCAAAGTGCAAAAGATACAGCCAGAAGCCACTTGAGTATTTTTGAGAATTATTTAGAAAGCAGCAGCGATTTTAATAATCTGGTGGGGTTGACTGATGGTTATTTGCGTATAACAATAATAGGATTAGATGGGACAGTGTTTGCGGATACTTTTACAAATAATCCTAATGATTTGGAAAATCGTATGAGTCGTCCAGAAGTGAGTGGCGCTATTGCAAACGGCGAGGGTCAAGATATAAGGCGGAGTGAAACATTTAGAGTAGATTTTTTATATCTAGCTAGAATTGTTGATGTAGATGATGGGCGAGTTGTTTTAAGAGTAGCTATTCCTGTTGCTAACATAAACAACTATTTGTGGTTGTTGATTGGAATAATGCTAGGTTTATTTGCTATTATGATGTTAGCAATACTATTTATTTTGCCTACGCTTGCTAAAAGCCTTACCTCACCTATATTTATGATTAAAAAGAAACTAGAAAACATAGGTGCAGATGAAGATAGTATAATACAATTAACAAAGCATGATGAGATAAACAAGGTTTTATTAGAGATTGACCAAATAAGTGAAAAACTAAAGAATGCTTTATATGAAAATTTAGCTAAGCAGCAAAGATTGAATTTGATTTTAGAAAATATTGATCAGGGTATTATAGCTTTAGATAATGAGGGAGTGATTATTTCTTGCAATAAACAAGCAGAAGAGTTTTTTTGCTTTGAATATAGCCAGCCTGTGCCGATAGACAAGATTATACGCAATATTGAGGTTTTAGAGAATATAAAGCAAGCAGTCCAAAAAAAGAGTTTAATTTTTTATGATCATACAAGAGCAAATGGCGAGGTGTTTCAGGTGAGATTTTTGCCTGTGGCATTAGATAAAATTAACTTGATTATAGCGATTCAAAATGTAACTGATTTAAGAAAAATAGCAATAGAAAAACAAGAATTTTTTGCTAATGCCGGACATGAATTAAATACACCATTATCAGCAGTTGTGGGTTATAGTGAAATCTTATTAAAGGATCAAAAGTATAATAAGGCTTTTATTCAGACTATTCATACAGAGGCGCTGAAGATGAAATTACTTATTGAAGATATGCTGAAAATATCTGAACTTGAAGAGAGTAAAGAAATAATTGATGAAAATATAAAATTTGACTATATTGTAGATCAAGCAATAATAGCTGCAGGATTAAAGGCTAAAAATAAAAATATTAAAATTACTAAATCTTTGGATGAATGTATGATTATTGCTAATGCCCAGAAAATAACAGAGGTTGTGTCAAACTTAATTGATAATGCAATTAAATACACCAATGAGGGCGGGGAAATAAATATTGAATTAAAAAAAGATGGGATAAGTGCTGTGATTTTGGTCAAGGATAATGGTCTAGGTATTCCGCAAAAAGATTTATCACGTGTGTTTGAACGCTTTTATCGTGTAGATAAAGCACGAACCAAAACAGAGGGCGGAACAGGTTTGGGGTTAGCGATAGTAAAACACATATGCAATTATTATAATGCCCCCATTAGAATAAGCAGTAAAGAAAACAAAGGTACAGAAATTTCTATAACATTTGCATGTATGTGATATCAAATTAAATATTGTCAACTATAAAAATAATTGTTGACGCCTATATTAAGGTAAGCAAGGTGCTTAGTATATGTGAGGTCTTTTTTATCAATAAATCTGTTTAAAAAACAAAATCTAGTGTCATATTTTGTTAAAACTCCAATACAATAGATATTATTGGAGGCTTAAAATATATGAAAAAAAGAATTGCGATTGTTTTAATGACAGTGATTTTGACTGCTATGGCATTTGTCTTTATCGCATGTGTTCCGTCAATTTGGCAAAATGAAAGACTGTCAGAGTTAAGAAGCAACGTTTTTGTGGGCGAAGCTGACGGGTATAGGGTTGTGGCAGTGACAGGCATTAGAGAAAATCCTTTTAAAATTGACGGCATATCTAATCCTAATAAAATCAATTTTACTGTAATTACGCTTACTCCAGAAGTTTTTACATTTGGCAACGAGTATGCATTTAAAGTGCAAATCAATGGGACTGAGTTTGAGGGGACTATGACGGCACATCCGTTTAATCAAACTATTTCTGCTGAGATTGCAGTATTAGCTGACGTTAATGAATTAACAGTGCAGATTACTGGTGCATCAAGTTTTTCTGTAACTTTGACTAGTGTTATTACTGATGAGTTTATTGATGCGGATAAAGCTTTTTCTATTGCATATGATAGATTGTCTAGTGCAATTTCAGAAAGAGCAGCATCTCAGCAATATGAAATTTTTATAAGGCTGATAGAAAACCCTGTGGATGCTAGCGGCGGTTTTAGGTGGTATGTAGCGTTTGTGTTTGAGGATGGAACAACATATGCAGCGCTTATTGACCCTATAAGTATGGAGATTTTGGCATCCAAATAAAATTTAATTTTGTATTAAAATTGCTTTGACATTTAGTTTTTTTATGATATAATATTTGGAAATATTTATAGAGGAAATGTAGTGTCGGAGCAAGAAGAAATTATTCAAGATAATATCATACAAGAGGCCGACACTGCTTTTAGGGCGGTGCTTGCGGCCTCTTTGCGTACTCTTTTGTGTTTTGTCATGATTTTTAGTTTGCTTTGCGGAGTTTTTTTTGTCAGTTTGCCTTTTTCTATGATGCGTATTTCAGATTTTTTAGGACATGAAGGTCAAGCGCTTATGCATGCAAACAGAGCAGCAAATTCTAGACATGTGAAAGGATACAACAGGACAAGGGCGCTTGTTAGAGGTTTAGAGTTATCTAGTCAGTTTTTGGATGAGTGTGATAGTTTTGCAAGACAGGTAATATTTTTTAGTGAGGAGTTTATAGGGGATGATAGTTTTTTAGAGCAAAATAGATTGATTGATGAGTTTAATTTTAATCAACTTAGATTGATGGGATTAGAGGGGAGAGACAGGATTTTATTTATTATGTTTTATTGCTATTGGGATTTTGTTTATGTTCAAAATGCTAGGGCTAGGGCGATTTTGGGAGAGACGGATTATATACTATTTAATGAGTTGTTAGCTAATGTGAATAGTTTAGAGTATCGGGATATTGGACATCTTGATTTGGATTCAAGAGCAAGATTATTCAATCAGGTTGAGATTATCATAAGATATAATAATGGGGTTGCGCCGTATATTTTGAATGGTCTAATAGATATTTTGGTGGATATGGTTTCTAGTTTTACTCAAGCTGCTATTAGTATTTTGATAAATTCTACAAATATGACTCCTGTTAGAGCAAGGATAAGAACATTATATCATTTATTTAGTGTGCATAATTTTATGACGATGCTTAGGATAGAAAAAGATTTTGAAGGGATTGATACTAGCATTAGAGAATTTATTTATAGTCAATTAAATTATATTTAATAATTTTTAATTCTTAATATTTTGAATTGAAAATCGGAGGTAATGATGAACATAAGAGAAGGACTAACATTTGATGATGTATTGCTTATCCCAGGTGAGAGCAATGTACTGCCTAAGCAGGCGGATTTATCTATTAAGCTGTCAAAAGATGTGCAGTTAAATATTCCGTTATTGTCGGCGGCAATGGATACTGTCACAGAATCCCGCCTTGCAATTGCTATAGCAAGAGAGGGCGGCTTAGGTATCATTCATAAAAACATGAGCGTTGAAGAGCAAGCCGACCATGTGGAAAGAGTAAAAAGAAGCGAGAGCGGTGTTATTACAAAGCCATTTTTCTTAGAGCCGCATATGCCTATTAGAGAGGCTGAAGAATTGTGCAAAAAATATAAAATCAGCGGGGTACCTATTACTCAAAACGGGAAACTGATAGGTATTTTGACAAACAGAGATTTGCGCTTTGAAACAAATTATGATCAGCCTATCGCTAATGTAATGACTAAGGATAACCTTATTACGGCTCCTGTAGGCACTACTCTAGATGAGGCAAAAAAAATCCTAGGCAAGCATCGTATAGAAAAATTGCCTTTAGTAGATAAAAATGGCAATTTAAAAGGATTAATCACTATCAAGGATATTGAAAAGGTAATTAAATATCCTAATTCTGCTAAGGATAAAGTGGGGCGTTTATTAGTAGGTGCAGCAATTGGGGCAGGTGAGGATGCAGTGGATAGAGCAGCTGCATTAATTGAAAAAGGCGTGGATTGCATAGTCATAGATACAGCGCACGGTCATAGTCAAAGAGTATTAACAATGGTGGACAAGGTTAAGGCAAAATTCCCTAATATTGCACTCATGGCAGGCAATGTTGCAACAGGTGAGGCAACTAAAGCGTTGTTTGATATGGGTGCAGACATTGTTAAAGTAGGGATTGGTCCTGGGTCAATTTGTACTACAAGAGTAGTGGCAGGCATTGGTGTGCCTCAATTGACTGCTGTGATGGATTGCAGAGAAGCGGCAGAAAAGGCAAAGAAAACTCTTATTGCAGACGGAGGGGTCAAGTATTCTGGGGATTTACCTAAAGCGATTGCAGCTGGTGCGCATGCGATTATGCTTGGGAGTTTGTTTGCCGGGACTGACGAGTCACCAGGGGATATGGAAATTTATCAAGGGCGCAGCTTTAAGACATATAGAGGAATGGGGTCACTAGGTGCGATGAGCAGGGGCGGAAATCAGCGGTATTTTCAAGATGATGCGGCAAAATTTGTGCCTGAAGGTGTTGAAGGCAGAGTACCTTATCGTGGGCCTTTAGCTGATACTGTGTATCAATTGGTGGGCGGATTAAGAGCTGGTATGATGTATACGGGCAATGGCAATATTGATGCTTTAAGGAAAAACAGCAAGTTTGTAAGAATTACAAACGCAGGTTTAATTGAGAGTCATCCTCATGATATAAGCATAACTAAAGAGAGTCCTAATTATAGCCCAAAATAGGAGAAAGCTTTATGGCATTAGTTGCGGCAAAATGTACCAAGTGCGGTGCAGCAATAGTGCAAAGGCAATGCTTGGTAGTGGACGGTTTTTATATGTTGGCTGTATGTGTCATCAAGTTGTTGAAAAAGCATTAAAGGCGGTGCTTTCTCAAAATCTAGCTAAAGAAGAAATTGCTCCAAAAACTCATAATCTTATTAAACTTGCTAATCTTTGTGGAATTTATGAGGATTTATCAAAAGAGCAGCAGGACTTTTTAGCACAGCTGAATCCATTAAACATAGAGGCTAGATATCCTCAACATAAAGAACAGTTATTAAAGGCGATGAATAAAACAGAATGTGAGAAACTTATTTTTAAGACGGAGGTATTTTTATGTTTAATAAAGAGCAGATTGAAAAAGTAGTGAGAGAATATGCTAATGAGGTGATTAAGAAACTAGACCCTAAAAGCATTGTTTTGTATAGATCATATGCTATAGGGACACAAAAACAAATAGTGATATTGATGTTGCTGTTATTTATGATGGATTTGAGGGCGATTGGTTAAAAACTTCGGCACTATTGTGGAAGTTAAGCAGCAAAATTAATTTGGACATAGAGCCGATATTGTTGGATATGTCAAAAGACAGCAGTGGTTTTGTGCAAAATATTTTTAGCACTGGACAAATCATATATAATAATGTGTTGTAATTTGGAGTAAGTTTTATGAACATTTCAGTATTAGGCTGTGGCAGGTGGGGGTCTTTTTTAGCATGGTATAATGCTAGGATAGGACATCAAGTCATTAATTATGGCAGAGAAAACGGCACAAGCTATCAGCAATTAAAATTAAAAGGCAAAAACAAATGGGTGACTTTAGATAAAAGGATTACTCTTAGTTCTGACCTTAAATACGCTTTAGAAAGTTCTGATATAATAATTATCTCTATTAATTCTCAAGAATTAAGGGGCTTTTTTAGTGAAATTGTCAAGCATGATATTAAGGATAAAGTTTTTGTTTTATGTATGAAAGGTATTGAAGTGTTGACAGGCAAAAGGCTTAGTGAAGTGGCTATTGAAAGCGGAATAGCACAAGATAAGGTAGCAGTGTGGTTAGGACCTGGACATATTCAAGAGTTTATTAAGGGTAAGCCCAACGCAATGGTTATTGATTCTTATAGTGAGGACTTAACCAAAAGATTGATTGATGTCTTTAAAAGCAATTTGATTAGATTCTATGTTGGGTCTGATATAATAGGCACAGAGATTGGGGCGGCGGCAAAAAATATCATGGGGATAATTGCAGGCGGTTTGGACGGAATGGGTTTAGCGTCGATGAAAGGGGCGCTTATGAGTCGTGGGGCAAGAGAAGTGGCTAGGCTGATTAAGGCGATGGGCGGCAATGAGTTAAGTGCGTATGGACTGTGTCATTTGGGTGACTATGAAACTACGCTTTTTTCAGAGCACAGTCACAACCGTAAATTTGGTGAGGCGCTTATTAAAGGTGAAAAATTTAATCACTTGGCAGAAGGCGTGGCAACAGCGCATGCGACATTGGCGCTTGCTAAAGCGGCTGGGGTGGATGTCCCGCTTACTAATGCTATATCAGATATATTGTATGGGGCAAATCCAAAGGATATTATGGATAGGATGTTTAGCAGGGAGATTAAGACAGAGTTTGAGTAAATAGGGATTAGATAATAGTGTTTTTAAAAGAAAAGAATATTAAAGCTAGAGTAACAGCTTACTCAAACAAACCGATTTAAATTTTGTCATTCTGAGGGAGTGCAAAGTACGACTGTGAGAATCTCTTCTTTGATTTAAGCATCAAGATTGAAGTGGATTTATTATGCTTAGTATCGGTGACTGTTTGCTTTAAAAAATATATAGACATACTTAAACTCAAGATTTAAGGAGTATATTAAAATGTATGAATTTAAAATTTTGCGGTTAGAGCGTCGTAGAGAAACAAAGACAAGAGAAGTTGCGGTAAAAAAAGGAAAAACTGCACTTGAAGAATATATAGAGGTTGAAGAGATTGAGGATTTTTTCATAAGGATTGAAAGAGAACTCAACGATTGGGGCAATAAAGGCTGGCAAGCTATATCAACAAACTATGCGTTGCCTATCCATGGATTTGAAGTTGCTGCTCTTGGTGGTGGCGGTGGATACTCCACAACAAATTGGCATGAAATGGAGTTTGTTGTTGTGTTGCAAAGAGCAAAATAAAAGAATTTTTTAAGACCATTAAATATTATGTCAAAACCAGAAAAAAATAAGGAGTGATTTTATTTTAGTATTTTTTATAGCGGCGCCTATTTTGCTAGGTATATTAATAGTGTTAGTAGCTATTAAGCAATTCAAAAATAGACGAATTGAAGTCGAAAGACAAGCATTTATACGCAGTCAAGCATATATTCAAGACCAATATTGTTGTAATATAAAGATGCGAGTGATTAATAATGATTGTCGGTATTCTGGCGGAGCAATCAAGCTATACTACATTTGCTATACCTGCCAAAAACAAATTGATTTTGTGCCAGAAACATATGAAAACCCAAATCAAAGTCAAGAGCATAATGAGAGAATAGAGAAATTAAGGCGAAAAGCCGAAATGGAAAATTATCAAACTATTCGAAATAAAATGGGTAATAGATGGCGGTAAGGTGATTAAAAACAAAGTTTGAGTAAAATAAAAAAGGTAAGGAAATTAAATATTATGGCTAAACTAGAAAAAAACACAGCACAAAAAAGTGCACTTACTATGGACAAGCTTGTTGCGCTTTGCAAAGGGCGTGGTTTTGTTTTTGCTGGGTCTGAAATTTATGGGGGTCTAGCAAACACATGGGATTATGGTCCTTTAGGTGTTGAGTTATCTAATAACATTAAATCTGCTTGGTGGAAAAAGTTTATTTTAGAGCAGCCTGCCAATGTGGGCGTAGACTGCGGTATTATTCAAAATAATACAGTTTGGGAGGCTAGCGGTCATTTAGGCGGGTTTTCTGACCCTTTGATTGATTGCAAGTCATGCAAAGTGCGCCATAGGGCGGATAGTTTGATAGAAAACTATGCGGCTAAAAAGAAGGTTGACATCAAAATCAGTACAATGACAGATGCTGATATGAACAAGTTTTTAAAAGATAAAGCTATTCCTTGTCCTAATTGCGGAAAATCTGAGTTTACTGATATTAGGCAATTTAATTTGATGTTTAAAACCTTTTTAGGTCCATCTGAAGCTAGTGCAAGTGTAGTGCACTTGCGTCCAGAGACGGCTCAAGGTATTTTTGTAAATTTTATGAATATTCAGCGCAGTATGCGCTGTAAAGTCCCTTTTGGCATTGGACAAATCGGCAAAGCATTTAGAAACGAGATTACTCCAGGCAACTTTATTTATCGTACGGTTGAATTTGAGCAAATGGAACTAGAGTTTTTTTGCGAGCCTACTGCATCTTTAAAATATTTTGAGTATTATAAAAAGTATTGTCATGAGTTTTTATTAAGTCTTGGCATGAAAAAAGAAAATCTTAAACTGCGTGATCATGATAAGGATGAATTAAGTCATTATAGCCAAGCGACAACAGATTTTGAGTTTAATTTTCCGTTTGGATGGGGAGAGCTTTGGGGCATTGCGCATAGGGGCGATTATGATTTAACAGTGCACGCAAAAAAGAGCGGCAAGACTATTGAGTATACTGACCCTGTGAGCGGGGCTAAATATATTCCGCATGTGGTTGAGCCGTCACTAGGTGTGGGCAGGGCGCTATTGGCATTTTTATGCAATGCTTATGAAGAAGAGGTTGTGAGTGAGGGTGATAGCAGGGTAGTATTAAAGCTGCATCCATTTTTAGCGCCTTATAAAGCTGCAATTTTTCCGCTTCAAAAGAAAGAGCTAGGGGCAAAAGCAGACGAGGTTTTTAAAAAACTATATAAACATTTTAATTGTGCGTATGATGATAGCGGATCATTAGGCAAAAGATATCGCCGACATGACGAGATAGGCACGCCGTTTTGCGTGACAGTAGATTTTGATGCGCTAAATGACAATGCTGTGACCATTAGGGACAGGGATACTATGAAACAGGTGAGGATTGATATTGATAAATTGGTTGATTATATTAAGCCTAAATTAGAATTTTAATAGTTTGGTGCTAGAATAAACACTAGACCTAGTCTCGAAAATAAAATAGGAAAGACTAGAGGCATCATTGTTGTTCAAAAACTCCGCATTCGGTCGTCAATACTGCTAGTATTGCCTTTTTCAAGTATTCATTTTTGTCCTGGCACGGCAATCAAAAATATGCTCACTATCACCCATTTTATTTTCGGGACAGGTCTAATATAAAAAGACAAGGTTTAAAAGCCTTGTCTTTGTTTTTTCTTGACAATAATTATAGTTGTTGTGGTTATTGTTATGACTAATACTCCAGCTGATACTGAAATTGCTATTATTGTGTCAGTGCTTAAACCCATTAAATGTGCAAATAGTGACCTGTCGTCAGACAGTCCTAGATAATAGCTAAACCACGCTGACCTGACATTAAGCCACCATGAAAAATAGTCAACCTGTGCCATAAAAGTATATCCATCGGACAAAAATGTATTTATGCTGCTGTCAAAAAGCGGTCCGTTTCGCCATGTCGCTTTAGAAACATGATGCGGAAATCTCTCAAAATTTCTATTAAATTCATCCTCAAAAACAACCGCTTTTTGCCTAATTCTGTTTATTGATTGCTTAACTTCAATATTTGAAATTTCATGCCAGCGATTTGTTATTACTTCTCTAAACCAGTTATGACTCATCATTCTAGACATCCATATATTTCCTGTAGTATTTCCCCTTATGTTAGGAGCTGCTGCAAAAATATTTATAGGAAGATAAGCATCTCTTGCATTAGTACAAGTAGTAGCTCCGCCTGATTGGTCAAAATCCCACAATGGTCCTGCAAACATGCGCCTGCCGTCATCAGTGTTTCTTATTGTATAATACACGCTTGAAAAACCCACATCTCTATTTTTAATGAATTCATTTATCAAATAAAAATCCACAAAAGAATCAAGATCCACCAAGCTTTCAAAAGTTGACCTGTCTCCGCTAATGGTAGCTGCATCCACTCTTTCTAAATAATTTCTAACATAATCAACATGTTTTGAATTAGGTCCCTCAAACTCATCAGGTATATTAAGTTCAAACGGAATACCGTTTAAATTTATCCAATCAACACCTTCTTGAGTGTCTTTAGGGTGACGGCACATTTCAATTAAATATTCAGCTTGAGCGGGATCTTGATTAGTATAATCAAGCAGCAATCTAGTAGCAGAGTCTGCACGAGGCTGATCCATAAGCATATAGACGCCACGATAATCCCCGTCTAAATATAAATGTACAAACCAAAGACTAGGCACAAAGTCCATCGTGCCTAATAGCCGTGCTAGGTGCATGGCTGTGTATGTGCGCATAAAACTAGGATCTAAAACGCTTGCAATCAAAGCCCATTCTCTTGCGTTATAGCTAGAGTCAAGCATATAGCGGTTGCGGCCTAAAATAGGCAAATTTTGCGTAAATCTAAATCTATATGGGCGCTTTTCACCCATCGCATTCCATGTAGAGTTGCCTCTTCCTCTAATTTCAATCGGCTCTGAAAAAGAGAATTCAAAGTCGTGGTGCGGGTGGGTCATGACGGCGTGACCTGGGCGTCTTATGTGTCTGCTTATGCCAAGATATCTAGGGTTGAGGCTGCTAAAATATTGGTAATTTTGGTGAGTGGGGGCAAAAGGAGTTGTAGTTATGTTTAAGGTTGGGAATTTATTGTCAAGAAAAACTGCGCCAAAGCCTATTTCTTCTTTAACGGTGTTAGTTGTTTTTAGGGGTGATTGATACTCTTGATACACTATAGATACAGTATAAGAGGGTATTATGAAAAATGCAGACATCAATATTATTGATAGTATCAGGGCACTTTTTTTCAAATTGAAAATAATCATGATTTAGTATATAGTATATGCTGTATATTGTAAAGCAAAAAAGAGCTAAGGCATAAATACTCAACTCTTTTTTTGTTTGTGATAAGCATAGAATGCCTATTGGGCAAATAATTATCTGCCGAAGAAGCCGCCGCGGTTTCCGCCGCCGCAAATGCAGCTAAGTAAAATAAGCCAAATGATGATGTCAAAGCAATCATTTCCGCCCCTATGCCCTCTGCAGTCATCGCCGCCTCTGCCACGATCATTGCAGCCGCCATTGTTTCCGCAGCAGCAAAGCAAGATTAAAAGCAAAAACATATCATTTCCGCATCCGTTGTTGTTAAACATTATTAGATTCCTCCTATATTATTTTGGGTGAGAGCCCTCATTGTTTGTACTTAATAGTCAAGTACCGATGTAAAAATCAAGTTTATTCAGCCCTTCGGCCGATAAGGACTGACATAAACTTTTTTTCATTAGTAAATCAAAGGCTTTTATTAGCTCCCACTAAAAAAGTCCTTATGTTTCATTGGTGAGAGGGGTTTTGCGCAAAACACCTTAATTATATAATATGGCAAATAAAAAAATGTGTGAGAAATAATTCAATGCATTTTTTCAAAGAGGAAGTAAGTCATATAGAGTGAGATTTTTGCAGAATGACAAAAAGTGGTTTTGATCTGTTGATTTCTGTTTCTTTTTTAAAAGATGAGGCATTTAGTCAAGAATCTCATCGTTATTCTTTTTATTAAAATACTTATGCATTCTATACATGCAAATCATAGATATTTCAGCAAAAGACAGTCCGCTTTGTTCTATGGTTTTATTCATCAAGTCTTGCATTTTTCTGGCTTGCTCTTTTGTTGCATTTTCAATGCAAATATTATTCTTTGCCAATTCGAGTTCTAAATTATATAATTGATTTAAAAAGGGTTGAGTCAATGTCCTTTTTTGATTTTGTATTTTCATACAAACATTACATCGGGGATAATCCCCGCCGTCAAGTATTTTGCGGGGATTATCCCCATAATGTTTATATGAATTTTGCAAAAATATTAAGAGAATTACGCAATGATAAAAAAATGACACAAAAGCAGTTGGGTAAAATGATTAACATGTCTGACTCTGCGGTTAGAGATTGGGAAACAAGAGGAGGTGAACCTAGTTATGTAATTTTGTGTGAACTTGCTAGAATTTTTGATGTTACAGTAGGTCAACTTTTAGGAACAGAAGATCTTTATTAGTGGGACGAGTTTCTTAATTTTTTACATTAAAATTATGTTTGAATATCAAACTATATGCAAAATCGCTTGACAAGCTATCAAAAATTGTATAGTATAGTCACATAATACACATATGAGAGGAAACATGGGAAACTTTTTATTGGCGCTTAGGATTATTCCTGCCGACATGTCTTATTGGCAATTTGCACTGTCACAAGTATTTGCACTTATCACTTTTGCTTGCGTGTTTATCAACTTTATTGTAAACGGCAAAAAGAATATTTTATTTTGGCATGTTATCGGTAGTGTTTTTTGGCTGTTGATGTTTGCGCTTTTGGATAATTTGGTGGGTATGGTGCTAGCGGGCATTGGTATAGTTAGGTCTGGGATGTTTTTAATTTGTGAATTAAAGACAGGGAAGGGTTGGAAAATTGGTGGCAAGGTCACACTTTATTTTATGATAACATTAGGTTTTGTGTTGTTTGCGCTTGGGTTTTGGGGAGTATTGGGAGTAGGAGAAAGCAATGCGTTTTGGTGGGATTGGATTGTTATTGCAACAAGCGTGCTGTTTGTTGTGGGCACATACATGAAAAGCAAGCACATTGTCAGAATAGGTACTGTGCTGTATGCGGCGTCACTTATTATTCAGTTTGTAATTAGGGCAATTCCAGAGCCGTTTGGCGGGTCGTTTACGCCTGAAGCGTTTAATATTGGAGGGATTGCAATTGAGGTTTCTAAGATTATATCAGTAGTAGTTTTTTATGTGTTGCTTGTGGTCAAAAAGGACAATGCAAAGCAAAAGAAAACGGTGTTTGCGTTTCCATTTAAAAGTGAAGGCTGTGTTGAGGTTTGTGATGACGGAGATTGTGAAGATTGTGTTGATAAAGCGGCGGTGACTGATAGTGAGGTTGTAAAAGAAGTAGGTGAGGTGCTGATTGAAGAAGAAGCAGCGGTACCAAGATAATAATTAATTTTTTATAAAAAAGGCTCTTAGTGCTTGCGCTAAGAGTTTTATTTATGTTATACTGTCTAAGCAGGCTATTCATTTTTGAAAGCATAGCAAAATGTAAATAATATGAATATATATTGTGTGCTACCCATTTTAACGGAGTACAACAAAAGGACAAAATATGAGAAGAAGATTTTCTTTTACGGTGGCAATTTGCGCCACGCTAGTAGCCCTTACATTTGTGTTTGGGCTATTGCCAGTTATTTTTCTATTGCCTATATTGATTGCGGCAACCTGCTTTGATTGGAAAATTAGTTTATTTGCTGGTGTATTTTTTGGACTTGTCAGTTTATTGCTTTCATTTATGTTTGCAGCATCTCCTGTTGCAATATATTTTATTACATTTCCATGGCTGCCTATAGTTGCTCGGCTGCCTATCCCGATAATTGCTCACTTTATTTATAGGCTTTTTAAAAAAATTGTCCCTCAAGAAAATATAGCAAGAAAGACTGCTCCTATTGTTTTGGCTGCAGTTTTTGGTACAATTGCAAACACATTTTTTGTAGGACTGGGTATTTTATTATTGCCTGCTCCATACTTGCCTAATGAGTGGGAGGATATTACTTTGGCATTTTTGCTGTTGTGGGGCGGGATAGAGACTGGTGTAAATGCAATATTATTGCCTGCAATTGTGTTAACTTTAAGAAAGGCAGTGCCAAGAATTTTTGCTGAGGCAGATTTAAAAATTACTGATGAAGAACAAAATCAAGAGGTTATAGTATAAATGATTCTAACAGTAGACATAGGAAACACCAATGTTAAATTTGGGGTTTTTGATAAACAAAACAATTTAGTAGATAGTTTTAGATTAAGTGCTTCAGCTGGTATGACATCCGATGAGTATGGACACAACCTTAAGTCTATTTTAAGTTATAATAACACCAGCTATGATTTTGAAGTGGCAATTATTTCTAGTGTAAATCCAAACCTTAATTATACAATTGAACATATGGTCAACTATTATTGCAAGGTTAAGCCGTTGATTGCGGGGAGTGGATTAAAAACGGGACTTAATATAAAGTATGATAACCCAAGGGAGTTAGGTTCTGACAGAGTAATGAGCTGTGTGGGGGCTTATTATAATTATGGCGGACCTTTTATTTTAATAGATTTTGGTACAGCTACCACTTTTAATGCGGTGGACGAAAAGGGCAATTTTTTAGGCGGTGCAATTAGTTTTGGGTTAAAGTCAACGGCTGAAGCGCTGTCTAGCGCTGCGGCAAAATTGCCAAATATAGATTTGGTTAAACCAGATAAGGCTATTGGAAGAAATACTATTGCAGGCATGCAATCCGGCATAATAAATGGATTTATCGGCAGTGTTGAATATTTGGTCGCAGCCATTAAAAATGAGATGCAAAAAGATGTGAAAGTCATAGCTACAGGCGGTTTTAGTGAAGTAATAAGCAACAACAGTAAAGTGGTAGATATAGTAGATAGGACACTTACATTGAAAGGGCTTAATAGGGTATATCAATTAAATTACAAATTATAATTTGCAAACAAAACTTCCAATTATTTACATATTTTTAAATTCACTTAAACATAATATCTTTATGTGAAATATTTTAATTGTGTCAAAATATACCAAAAAATGTTTGACAAGCCTGTCCTTTTTTGATATGATTGTGCAGTTAATATGGTTTCACTATATAAATAAACTTTTTTTACTAAATGAGGATGTGCTTTATACTTATCCTCGAGGAGAGAGAAAATGAAAAAAATCAAAGGATTGCTTGTTAGTATACTGTCGGTTACTTTGTGCGTGTTAGTTGCACTTGGCGGATTTACTATGATGGCATTTGCTAATGATGGAGTTGCAAGAACAAACGGCAACGGCTGGACTGAGTCAACTGAGACTCAATTCTTTTCTGAATTTGCAAACATGCAGCGCAGAGTGAGATTGGGTGAAAATTTTGATGTGCCAGTACAGCATGCTAATAATGTAGACTTAATTATCACTGCACCTAATGGCACTGTTATTTTTTGTACGGACAGAAATATAGATACATCTGTGGATACAGCCAATCATGCACGTTCGTTCATAGCAAATCAAGTGGGCAACTATACAGTTAGGTTTTTTGATGGTGCTAATGAATTTGAATATATAATCAACAGCTTTGAGGATAGAGAGTTCTTTATTCAAGTTGAAGAAACTGAAAGGGCTTTCATGCCTGCATTTAGGCGTGCATCTTATGGCTTAAACGCAAATCAACTTGTTCCTGCTGTAGATTTTTTAAATTTGCCTGAATTTTTCTTAGCATATACAAATGAAAGAGGCGAAACTGTACCAAGAGATAATGTAAATTTGCGAGTTATGTTTACTCCTGGTGCTGCTGATATAAGATCTGGCAGTACTGGTCCTGCAATAGCGGGTGTTAGAGCGAGTGGATATCATATCGTGACGGATACTCAAAATGGCAATTTGCAATTGTTTAATTTAAGACCAGGCATATTGACGGTTACTTTGGTTGCTAATATACACGGATCAGAATCAAGAGTTTATACTCATGATTTTGTAATCAATGTTCAAAATGATTTTGGTGTTGAAAGAGGTGCAACTATTGACCCTCAAGACCCAAATGAATCTGTTTCATTGGCTGCGCCTACTTTGTCAATTATTAATATGAACAATACTCATAATATCAATACTAGGCTTGTTATTCCAACTGCAACAGCTTCTGACGCATTCAACAATAATGTATTTGTTAGAACTACGGTTATTGCTCCTAATGGGCAGCCTGCTGGGGTATATGAGATTTGTGAGCATGGATTTATCAGAAGAGATGCTGCCGGCAATCCTTATCGTGTATTTGAGTATGTAGACGGTGAGCGTACTGATACTCAAGTGACAGCAACATTTAATAATCGCTCTTCTAATGCTGAAGACAGGGCATTTTGGCCTTCTCAACAAGGCACTTATACTATAACTTTAACTGCGGTTAACGGCGGCGGTGTTGCTGGCGCATCTCACACTTATACAATTGAAGTAAGCGATAGACTTGCGCCGATTATTGTTGATGTTGATGAGGCGTCTATCCCGTCTAATTGGGGCAGAAGTGCAATCACAATTTATGATTCTACAACTCCTACTAATACTAGAGAATTAAATACTATTGATGATACTCTTTTTAATATTCCTTTTCCAACTTTAGTAGATAATGCATCAAATATAAATAATTTAAGATTGACAATAACTTTAGTTAATCCTAACAATAGGACAATTGCTAGATGGTATGGGTCAGTTGCTGATTTTAGAGGTCAAGGCGAAAACACTAATGGAGTTCCTTTAAGTCCCGCTTATACTACTTTCTTTAATGCTGGTCAAGTAGAAAATTTGGTATTTAATGCAAACACTGGATATTTGCCTTTCTCTTTTAGAATGATTAACTTTGATAATAATCAACCTAGGCTTCAAGCTGAGTCAGAAAGACATGGTACTTGGTCTGTGATTTATTCAGTTAGAGATGAAGAAAATAATGGTGGTTCTGGCACGGCAAGACGTCAAATTACTATGAATGTAGTTGATAGACATACCGACACACAAGGTCCGACTGTTGATGCTGCAGACTTTAGATCGCTATTGCCTGAATATGTATTGATTCAAGAAGGCAGAGAAATATTTACTATCCCTAGTGTGGGTGCACATGATGATATTTCATCTAGACTTAGACAATATTATAGAATGTGGGCAACAGGTTTAGACTATACTGCTAATGATTTTAGTTTAGCGCCGGCGCATTATGATGCGGCAACAAGTGAATATTATTTTGAAGAGGGTGGTATTAGGTTTGTTGTAACAGGATATAGCCGCAATACTGCAATTGATGTTGTTGCGCTTGAAGATTTTATTGTGCGTGAATACGAGGGTGAGTTTTATTTGACAGTTGTTAGAGGACATGAGGCGTTTGCTATTCCTTTAAGAATAAGTGATGAAGATGGCATTGCTGAAATTTCATTGTCGTATATAGCTTATGACAGCGTGGGCAATGTATTGAGTTTTGAAGAAAGAGATGCTGCTGGTGTTTTGCAAACTCATAATGAATTATATGCTAATATAAGCTTTTTATATGCTGGTTCTATTGTTCAAACAGATTATTTTGATTTTATAACTAACGGTATTGGATCTATTAGTGATTTAGATAGAGACGATATTAAAGCAGGATATTTTTGGAATCTAGGCGGATTTGATATAGTAGGAATTTCTAGAAGAGCAAGGGCTTATACTGGTTTTGAAATTACTTTAAGAGACCCTAATGGAGATTTTGTTAATACTACTTCTTATAGCTTTTTCTATCCAAGGGTTGATAAACTTGATGAAGATGCGTCTCATTATGGAGAGTATTCAACATTGCATGTTAGGCATATCACAGCTCAACCTACCGTACCAGGAAAATACTCACTTTTAGTGCGTGCATTTGATATTTCTGGTGTATCACAAATTAGAGCGTTTACTTTCTATGTAAATCCTGCTGAGTCTGACCAAGGTCATGCTGGTGGAGCAAGAGCTCCGTTTATTGGTTCAGAAGGCAATAGTCACACTGCTTATAGGTTGACTGACAGACACTTTATCCCTGGGGCAACTAATGCTGACCATAATATTATCGTACGCAGAATTACGGGACCTAGCTTTATGTTGGCGGGCAATGAGTTTACTGCGTTGTCAACTGATAGATTTGATATTGAAGATTTCTATATTAATGTTGAAGACCCTAATTTTAATAATGGTGATTTAGTTGCGCCTTATTTGGATAATGGCACAATAGTTAGGCACTTTGTCAATAGCTTAGAACACAATATTATTACGATTAGCCAAGACGCTGCTTATGAAATTTATGTAGATGGATTTTTGCCGTCATATATGTCTCACCCAAGACCATTAAACAGAGGCGGTATGATGCCTAATGATATTAATGTTTGGTTCCCTAATGAGTTTTTGCATCTGCCTGCATTTATAGGCGCTTCTAATTTTGCTGATGCTGCTGAGATTTTAGTAGGCGTGTCTATAGGAGAATATAATCTTGATGTAATGCCTCTTTTCCATGAAGTTGATATAAATGGCAATCCGTTGTATATTAATAACATGCTTGATACTCATGATGCAGATGGAAATAGAATTAGCACAAGCATTAATCCTGTACCAGCTAATCATGCTAATGCAAGGCCTCGTTATACTTTTGAAGAATATAATGAAGATGGCATACGAAATATTGTGACAAATAGATGGGCATTTGCAACTAGCAGAGATGGCAATCATATGGTAAATGTAACTGCTATACCAAGCGGCACTAGTCAAAGAGCTCATGAAAGCTTTAATATTAGAATCGGCAGAACTGATGTTCCGACATTCTTTATTGATGGTGCAACTATAAAAAATGCAATGGTAGATGATCATTTTATTCATCCAATATTAGGCGGTCTTTTAGTAAATGACCCTTATGACTTTGATTCTGTTACTATTACTATCACAAATCCTGACGGCACTCCTATTTTTGATAGCAGCGCAAATGCAACTTTCAACAGAGCTATTTGGGAAGGTCGCACAACAGAAGAGCAAAGGACAACTGATTTTGTGTTTGATAGACCTGGGTCATTTAATGTTACAGTAACATTAAATGACGGAGAAAGAGCTAGTTCTACTGAATCATATGTAATTGTTGTTACTGCACCTGCTACTCCAATAGGCGGAAACTTGCTGCCTTTAACTATTGTGCTAATTGTAATTGGTGTTGCTTTAATTGTTGGCGCTATTGTGTATGCTGTTAGATTTAAACCTAAAAAAATTGACACAAAACAAACTGGACAAGGAATCTAGGATATTAAAAACCTCATTGTTTGATACTGAAGAAAGCGGCTCATACTAATGGGCTGCTTTCTTTGATTGTTGAATAGTGTTTGAAGTTTGGTAACAAAGTTCTTTTTATGGACTATTTATAATTGTCTATGCAAGAGAGTCAATCGTCAGCCACTAGTCGCCGATTGCTAAAAAAAATGGAATATAATAAATTAATAATAAAAGATGTAGAAATAGAGCACTTTAATAATTTTATTAAAGAGCTTAAAAAAAATCGTACTCTCAAAATAAAGAGTTATAAGCCTGCAACAGATAAGGTGCTGCAGGAGCGTTTTACGTTTAGCTGTGAGTTTGATAATATAAGTATTGTATATGAAACAAGGGCAAAATGTATAATTATAACAGCAGCGGATTATTTATTATCACTATTAAATGCAGATTTTTTAAGGGTAAAAGAAAACAGAACAAGCTATATTATAGCTCCTACGATGCCAAAACCTGCATTGGTTAAACCAGCTTCTGCAAGGACACCTATTTCTAATCAGCATAAAAATACTGTAATTCAGCCAAAACCTGCATTGCAAAAAGCAGTTTTAACAGAGACAACTAGTAATAATCGCTTAAAAAATACTTCAGTGAAACCAGCGCAAAGTGTGCATTCATCAAGTATCCTCGCAAAATCAAAACCTATATCAACGCAAAAAAAACCTGTCACAATCACTAATAGTCAATCAACATCAACCAAAAATAATCCTTCTCAAAAAACTAAAAAGGCAATAGAGATGGAGAAAAAACTTAAAAAATTGCTTCCCACTGCCTTTGAATTATTGTGTGAGCAATCAAAAACGGATTTTATCATAGGAATGACAGATATTACAAATGATTATGTACGCTTATCTGATTATTCTATGCTGTTAGTCCCTTTATATCGTGCTTTAGAAAGGCTTATTTTTGATTTGCAGCAGGCAGAAAATATTAATGTCAAAATGATAGGGCAAGGGTATGAAAAAGATGATGCTGGGCGATATATTTTAAAAGCGGGCTATCAAAAGCGCATAGGGTCTATTGTTTATGGTGAGGTCATGGCAGCATTATATACAGAATATTTTGAAAAGCGAAACTTCTATGCTCATTCTGATATAACAGGTGACTCGCTTTCAAGAGTAATCACAGACAAGGCGATGGTCAAAAATATTTTGACATCACTAATAGTTTTGATAGAATATAATGCAAAAAAATTAAAAGAGATTGGGTTTAGTTTAGGTCAAAAAAAGTAATGTCTAATATAGTAGTCAAAAACCTTATGTTTTCATATGAGAACAGTGAGGATATAATATTCAATAATGTGTCTATTAATATAAATACTAATTGGCACTTGGGGTTTTGCGGTCGTAATGGGCGTGGCAAGACTACTTTTTTGCGATTGTTGATGGGGGAATTGGAATATAGCGACAGCATAACTCATAATATAGATTTTGAGTATTTTCCATTTAAAGTTAATAATCCTAAGTGTCTTGTAATTGATATTTTGCTAGAGATTATTCCTAATATAGAGATATGGCAAATACAAAAAGAACTAAATTTATTGGATATGGATAGCGATGATGTGCTGTATCGTACTTTTGATACGCTGTCTAATGGTGAGCAAACAAAGATTTTGTTAGCTGTATTATTTTTAAAAGACGGCAAATTTCCGCTTATTGATGAACCGACTAATCATTTGGATATATTAGGGAGACAGACGGTTGCAAACTACTTAAAATCTAAAAAAGGTTTTATTTTAGTTTCACACGACAGGATATTTTTAGACAGATGTATTGACCATGTATTGTCTATCAATCGCAATGATATTGAAATTATCAAGGGGAATTTTTCTGTGTGGTTAGAGCAAAAACAGATGAGAGATGCGTTTGAGCTTAATCAAAATGAAAAGTTGACTAAAGAAATTGATAGGCTTGAAGGTGCAAAAAGAAAGGCAAAGGATTGGGCGGATAAGGCGGAAGGTGCAAAGATTGGCATTGACCCATACAAGGTTGATAATAAAATGGGACATCGAACAAATCAGAGCTCAAAGTCTAAGGCTATGATGGGGAGGGCTAAGGCAATTGGGAATAGGATTGATAGAGATATTGAAATTAAGTCAGGATTATTGAAAAATATAGAGAGCAGTTTTGAATTAAAGCTTCAGTCATTAAAACATGCTTCTGATCATATTTTGAGTTTGTCGGATATATCTGTTAATTATGGTAGTGAGAATATAGTTACTGACTTTAATTTGGTGGTAAATCATGGTGAGCGAGTGGCGATTAGAGGAGCTAATGGTAGCGGCAAGAGCAGTCTTATCAAGTTAATTTGCAGAGAAAATATTCCGCACAAAGGGAAGATTAATGTTTCACCCAAATTGATTATGTCGTATGTGGGACAGGATGCATCGTTTTTGAAGGGAAGTTTAGGAGATTTCGCCATAAAAAACAATTTGGATGCTACGTTATTTTTTGCTGTTTTGAATAAACTAGATTTTTACGGACGGCAATTTAATAAGGATATGAGTGAGTTTAGTGCAGGACAAAAAAAGAAGGTGCTGATAGCTGGCAGTTTAGCAAAAGCGGCACATATTTATATTTGGGATGAACCGCTTAATTATATTGATGTTTTATCTAGGATACAGATTGAGGATGTGATAATGGAGTATAAGCCTACAATGGTTTTTATTGAGCATGATAGAGCATTTGTAGAGAAGGTGGCAACTAGAGTGGTGGATTTATAGGCTAAAAATATTAAAAATTAAATCGTTAAAATAATTCTAAATGGAATGTAGTTTTATTGAAAATAAGTGAAGCGATAAAGGTTGTTGCTCCTCTAATAAGTGCTGCTACATATAGTCTAGCACAACAATGTGCTTAAGGCGGCTTAGTTTTACATAATTTTTACATAATGTAGACTATAAAAATTACATAAAATTTACACGCACATACCCAAAAAAACGCTTTACAACAAGACGTTTTTTTTGTTATACTTATAGTATTATGCCAAAGTATGTATTTTTTACTGGAGGGGTGGTTTCTGGTCTTGGAAAAGGAATCACTGCTGCCTCATTAGGGAAATTGATGAGGGCTAGGGGATATAGAGTTGATGTATTAAAACTCAATCCTTATTTTAATGTGGATTCAAAAACACTGCATCCAAAGTATCATGGTGAAGTTTATATCACTGAGGACGGACGTGCGTGCGATCTTTTAAGCGGTCATTATGAACGAATTTTAGGCATTACTATATCATCAAAAAATGATGTGACAAGCGGTGAAATTTATCGCAGTGTCATTGATAAAGAGCGTGAAAATGAGTATGGCGGACAAACTGTACAGGTTGTTCCGCATATTACTGATGAGATTAAATTGCGTGCAAAAAATTTATGCATAAAAAATACCGATGTTGTTATAATTGAAGTAGGCGGCACGGTGGGTGATATTGAGGCTCAGCCGTTTTTTGAGGCATTAAGACAATTGCGTGTAGACCTTGGCAAAAACAATACTGCATATGTGCATGTGTCGTTGGTGCCGTTTATTGGTGAAAGCGGAGAGCAGAAAACAAAGCCTACTCAGCACAGCGTAAGAGAATTACAGAATGTAGGAATACAGCCTGATGTTTTAGTGTGCAGAAGTGAAAAGCCTATTGCAAGGGGCTCAAAAGATAAGCTGGCATTATTTTGTAATGTGGAAAAAGACTGTGTGATAGAAAATATTTTGTCATCTAATGTGTATGATATGCCATTGAGGCTGGAAGAAGATGGATTTGGCAAGGTAATTTTAAGAAAACTTGGGCTAGAAGATAATGCTCCTGATTTATCTGATTTAAAAGATTTATGTAATAAAATTGAAAAAGTGTCTAAACAAAGTGAGACAGTTAAGATTGGTATTGTATCAAAGTTTTCTGATAAGGCAGACACGCATATATCTTTAAGAGAATCTTTGTTTTTTGCAGGACTGCATAGCGGAATTAAGGTGGAGTTAGTTAATGTTTTTAATGAGGCGGGGCTTAAAAATTTGGATGGGATAGTGGTTACTTCAGGTATACATAAAAGCTTTAGTTCTTTAAAAATTGCTGCAGTTAATTATGCTAAGAAAAATAATATTTCTATAATATTGATAGGTGATGCTATGATTTATGGAATCAATGGAATTAATCATGATAAAGAAACAGCAAAATCAAGCTATAAAAATAGCAGATTGGGGCTTGCTGCTACACAATTAAAAGATGATAGTATTTTGCAAAAAATTTATGGGGTAAAAAATATAAATATGCGCCATCATAATTTAATAGAGATTGATGATGGATTTTTGAGTGCAGATAAAAATTTAGAAGGGCTAGGATATAGTGATACTAATTTAACTGCTTATGCGCATAAAAATCATAAATTTTTTGTTGGAGTGTCATATTTGCCTCAATTTGGATCTAGTATAAATAGCCCTGATAAATTATTGGAAATGTTTGTTAAAGAATCAAAAAAATAGAAAAAATTAGGAATTTAAAATGAAAAATATATATTCATTATATAGAAATCGGCTTGTAGAAATCTCTGGACGCAGCAGATCCCTTTATGCTAAGGGTGTGACTAAAAGACAAGCTTATAATTTAGGGAAACTATTAGAAAATACTGATGAGGCAAAGCGTTTAGTTGACTTTTTATGGGATGGTAATCAAAGAAAATTTAAATTATTTAATGGCAATCAGACTGTTGATTTATTAAAGAATATTCCTAATGAATTACATAAAAAAACTGTTGATAAAGAGCATAATGAATTAAGGGCGTTGCAGCGTGAAATGGATAGTATGGAGCGTGAAACAGGGCGATATGAACTGTTTGTAGGCTATCCTTATGTTGTGGGGCATTTAGGGTCTAGTGTTGTTAAGGCTCCGCTGGTTTTGTTTCCTGCTAGGATTTGTGATGAAAAGGGTATTGAATTAGAGATTTTAAGAGAAGAGCCTGTTGTATTAAACAAGGTGTTTTTGCTTGCTTTTGCAAAAGAGTATAAATTGGACATTGAAGAATTGGCAACTGAATTTAGTGGAAATTTAAGCGTAGATTTTGCTGATTTAAAGACACTTTTAGATTATTTAAAACATAAGGGCATTAATTTAAAACCTTGCAAGAATAAAGGCATTTTAGATATTGAAAAAGCAAAAGAAACTTATCCTAAATTAGAAGTGGAGATAAGGAATTTTTGTGTTTTAGGGAGGTTTCCGCTTGCTAATGCTATTTATCATGATTATCGCTTGATGGAAAAAAACAAGCTGTCATCGCCTGCGATTGATGTTTTATTAAAAACTAAAGAAGTCAAAGTTAAAAATAAAAACCAAGGCGGCATTTTTAATGTTAAGCCATTAGACTTTGCACAAGAAGAGGCTATTGACAATATTAATAAATATAATAATGTTGTGATTTATGGACCGCCAGGGACGGGGAAATCTCAGGTTGTTACAAATATTATATCTGATGCATTAGCTAAGGGCAAAAAGGTGTTGATGGTGTCGCAAAAAAGGACTGCACTTGATGTAGTATACAATCGCTTGGGGCATTTATCTACTAAGGTTATGATGATTCCTGACCCCGAAAAGTCAAAGAATGAAGTGTACGAGAAGATTAGGCATAGGTATAATCAAGTATTAAAACATAAAAATACATTTGATAATAATGCTTTAGAAAATATTAATAAAAATATTGATACAGAGTTAGGGCAATTGCAAACTATATCTGATACGCTTTTTACTCCTACTGAATTTGGTGCGTATTTACAAAAAATGTATTTAAAAAGTGCAAGGTTAGGCAAAAATCCTTTAGATTATCATGTGCATGAAAAAATGAAAGGCACGTCCTTAATGAGTCTTGATTATCGGCAATTAGAAGATGCATCAAAATCATTAAAGCAAAAAAATACAGCAGATTTATTCTATAATCATTATTTATTGGCAAAAGAAAATCCTATTATTGAGTTTATTAAAACAGGGCTTAATATTGATCAAATTAACAGGGTAAAAACATATGTTCAGAATCTCTTAAGCGGAAACATTTTGCCATTTAATTTGTCTAAATATCAATATAGTCGTTATATGATGGTGTATAGTTTAGAAGATCATTTTGCAGACCTTAAGCCACTTGCAAATATGATTGTAAGGTTAGAGAGCCCAAAGCTAGCAAAAAGGGCAAAATTTTGTGGGATGGTGCCTCTATTATGGCCTGTTTTTCCGTTTGTTAAGCATTCATTAAATAAAAAACGCAATAAAATTATAAATAAGTTAGATATTGCAAGGCAAGCAGTAAGACATTATGTCACTGAGTTTGATTTATTAAAAACTGTATTAGAGCCAGATGGTTTTGCTATGGTTTTAGATAACATAACCTATGGCAATAATAAGTTTTTAAAAAAATTATCTTCAGCATTAGATGATTATATGACTTTAAAAGATGTCGTTTTTACTTTAAAATCTCTTAATGAGATTGAAAAAGTTATATTAGATTTTGCATTTGAAATAACAAACAACAAAAAAGATTTTGTAGAGGTGACAGATTCTGTATTGCCAGTAAGAATTTATCATGAGATAGTTAAAGAAGAAAAACTAAAAGAAACTCAGTTAGCAAAAACTATTGTTTATGATGATTTAAAAAATAGGATTATTGCTTTAAAAGAAGAAAAAATGGCGCACAATATTGATTGTGTATATGATAAATTTAACGATGAATTTAAAAACTATTGGACAAATAATCAAGAGGCGGCTAAAAATTTTTTACATCAAATCAATAAACAGCAAAAGACTTGGCCTATACGAAAATTATTTTCTCATTTTGAACAGCATTTATTAAATTTATTTCCTTGTTGGATGCTGTCTCCTGAAGCTGTGTCGCAAGTATTGCCGCTTAAACCTGACTTATTTGACCTTGTATTATTTGATGAGGCAAGCCAGATTTTTATTGAGAGTACTATTCCTGCAATTTATCGCTCTAAATGTGTAGTAGTATCTGGTGATAACAAACAGCTTAAACCAACAAACGTATTTATAAAAAGATATTCAGGCAACGATAATGCAATTGACGAAATGGCGTTGTCAGACCAAGCTGCGGTTGAGGTTGAAAGCCTTTTAGATTTGGCTACATCAAGATTAAGGCAGACTCATCTTACATATCATTATAGAAGTCGTTATGAAGAGTTAATTAGTTTTTCTAATTATGCATTTTATGAAGGGCGCTTGCAAATTGCTCCTAATAATACAAAGTCTAAAAATTATAGGCCTATAGAGCGCATAAAAGTAAGTGGCAAATGGGATAAAAGACGCAATTTGGTTGAGGCAGAAAAAGTAGTTGACATTGTTGCTGATATTTTTAAAAACAGAAAAAATAAAGAGACTATTGGCATAGTAAGTTTTAATTTAGAGCAGCAAGAGTGTATTGAAGAGGCATTTGATAAAAAATGTGCAAAAGATGCAGCGTTTAAATTAAGCTATAATGCAGAGTTAAATAGAAAAGAGGATGGTGAGTATGCAGGGTTATTTATTAAAAATCTAGAAAATGTTCAAGGTGATGAGAGAGACATTATTATTTTTTCTGTTGGTTATGCAAAGAGTGACGGAGATAAATTAACGGCTAATTTTGGGTCATTATCAATGGCGGGCGGAGAAAACAGGCTTAATGTAGCTATTACAAGGGCTAAGCAAAAGATTTTTGTTGTTACTAGTGTAGAACCTGAGGATTTTTCTACTATTGATAACACAAAAAATTTAGGACCCAAGCTATTTAAAAAATATTTGCAGTATGCTAGAGCTGTATCAAACAAAGAAACAGCTGAAGCAAAGATAATATTAAATTCACTATTAACGGTCAAAAGAGAAGAGGATGATGCACATTTATTAAAGATGGAAAGTGAAATTAAACTAGAGTTAGAAAAGCATGGATATACAGTTGAGCAGAATTTAGGGGATGCTGAATATAAATTGTCGCTTGCTATTTATGATAAGGGATTAGATAAGTATGTTTTAGGTTTAGAGTGTGATTATGCAGCATTTAATTCTAGTGAGTCAGTGCTAGAGCGTGATGTGTATAGAAATGCATTTTTAGAGAGTAGAAATTGGAAAATAATGAGAATTTGGTCAAGAGATTATTGGACTAATAAACCTGCGTTAATTAGTGCGATTGTTAAAGAGATAGAAAAACAAAAACTAATGATAGTGCAAAGTAGAGGCGGCAAAAAAGCTGCGATAGCGCCAATGCCTAAAAAAGGGATATAGAATCTTAAGTATTTAGATAAAATCTAAAAGAAATTTTTATCTAACTAATTCTAAATTCTAATCTTTTTGCACACTATATTTTTTGTGATATCAGGCTTTTATAATAAAATAAAATATCAATAAGCGGTATTTTATTAATAATTTTTGCAATTTTGCAATTATTTTTATAAGGGAAACTAGAATAATTGTTGACAAGCATTTATTCTTTGCATTATACTTAAAGCATGAGAATTACTAAAAATTCGTATGCTGGTCTAAAGACAATAAAAGACGATTTGTCAGGCTATTTTAATGAGATTAAGTTGGATGAATTGGCACCGCTTAGATTGATTGTGTTAGATTATAGCTGCAGCCAAACAAATGCTAAAAATGAAATAGAAATCTTGTCTTATTTTGATTCAGATAAAAAAATCATCTCTAAAGAGACGCTTGAGGGGATCAAATTTGGTCTTTTTCCCGATAAAGAGGTATTAGGTTATTTTGGATTAAGCACTGATACAAGCATAATTGCCTCCGATTTAACTGATGAAGAGGCTATTACCAGAAAAGCAAGATATTATATAATTATATCATTTCCTATAAAACCTACTCCTATTATACAAGATTTTACCTATAGATTTGCCAAAATCATTTTAGATTATTTGTCAAGAAAAGATATGACCATGAAAGAGATTTCAAATCAGAGGCTTAGTGCGTTTAGTGATGCAATTAAAGCTAAAATGGATTTAGATATTGTCAACAACTTGTCAAGTGCAAAATATGAGAAAAGAGATTTGACAGGCAGTATAATTTATATCAAAAATTTAAAAGAAATTCCTTTAAAAATTACATTCAAAAAACCCATAGAATTTGATATATCTAACCAACGTTTATTAAGAAAAGTGTTGGAAATGTCTGATAAAAATTTGTCTATCATTGTCTTAGAAAATAAGATAATAGGATTAGGGCAAAAAGATGCTTTAAGAAAAGTAGTCTTTAGCGGTCATCAAAAATGGACATTTTATGCGGCGCCCAAAGAGACACTTAAAAGCGCACATGGTAAATATTTTTTTGATAGAAGCGGCGGCTCTTTAATTGCGGATATGCCCAAAGGCTTTATTTTAAAAAAATATGAGAAGATGTTTAATTCATTGGTAGCATTATTGGCAAAACAAAAACAAGGGGCATTGTTAATTGTTAGTGATAAAGCTAAAGATGAGGTAGAGCGATTAAGCAGTTTTGATAGAGGCTATGCTATTGACCCGATAGATTTTACTAAGCCAGAAAATCTATTGCTGATTAGGCATTTATCTAGCGTAGATGGGGCAGTATTTATTGATAGGCAGCTATTGTGTTATGGCACAGGTGTTATTTTGGATGGAGTAGCAAAAAGCGTAGGCAACAATGCAAGAGGTGCTAGATTTAATTCAGCTGCCTGCTATTTAGACAATAAAGCTGGTGCACCATATGCAGCTGTGATTATATCAGAAGACGAGACAATTGATGTTGCTTTAAATAGTTTTTCTACTGTAGAGAATTTAGCAAAGTATAATAGAGGGCAAATTTAATGATAATCCCTAAAAAAATATTAGTTATATCTTCATCACCTAGGCGTGGGGGAAACTCTGAAACTTTGTGTGAGCAGTTTATAAAGGGTGCAAAAAGTGTGGGACATAAATGTGAGAAAATTGCTTTGGCACAGCTTCATATGGAGTTTTGTACAGGATGTGGTCTTTGCACTGACCCTAGAAAAAAATGCCATATAAAAGATGACATTGCACTCATTTATCGCAAACTTTTAAATGCTGATGTAATTGTTTTGGCTACTCCAGTATACTTAGGCAGCATGTGCGGGCAAATGAAAACATTTATAGATAGATTATGTGCTGTGTATCAGCATATTAATTATCGTCAATTTTATTTTATTGTTAGTATGGGGGCAGATAGCAAAAAATCTGCTGATTTAGTACTAAAAGAATTTAGGGCGGCTATGGCTTGCTTTGAGGGCAGTGAAGAAGTTGGGGTAATTGTGGGCAAGGGTGTAGAGGAAGTAGGAGATATAGTGGGGACAAGAGAGTATAGAGAGGCGTTTAGAATAGGGAAGGGAGTGATGTGATTATTGCTATAAATCACTGTTTTTGGTATGTTGCTAAAAAATCCAAAAAACAGGCACTATTAATTTAAATAGTGCCTGTTTTTTATTAGACCTGTTCAATAACCTAGATGGCACATCTAAAACAGTTTTTTTATGAACAAAAGTGCCCTTCGGGCACGTAAGTCCGTGCTATGGGGTCTTCGTGGGCTTGCGCCTTGCGGCTACTGGGCGCCCTGCATAGGCGCCCTTTTTGTTGATGCAAGCATCTTTCATTTCAGACGATAATTCCTAGCGCATCAAAAATTTA
>Ga0131853_10000775_pt1 | contig 57604 bp, 62 predicted proteins | sample TergutLab28metaG_FD_92764 | JGI IMG/M metagenome (GOLD analysis project Ga0131853, IMG submission 92764) | Labiotermes labralis P1 segment gut microbial communities from Petit-Saut dam, French Guiana - Lab288 P1 (version 2) (version 2) | ecosystem: Host-associated > Arthropoda: Insects >...
CACGCAGCGCGCGTGTTTGCGCAATTTACGGGCAAAACGCCGTTTGCCTATATTCGAGCATTGCGGCTGACCCAAGCCGCACAAGCCCTACGTGATAGCAACAGCAAAGTGATTGACGTAGCAGTCAATAGCGGTTTTGATTCGCATGATGGGTTCACGCGGGCGTTTGCACGGCAGTTTGGCATTGCGCCGCAACGCTACAGCCGCGAAACGCCGCCGGTGCGCTATTTTGTTTCCAACCCCGTGGCTCATGCTTACATCGACTTTAAGGAGAATCAACCCATGAACGAGAAAGTATCAGCCGTGGTAACCGCCACGGTGGTGGAGCGCCCGGCGCGCAAACTGGTGTTGCAGCGCGCAAACACAACCCAAGGTGGCGACTATTTCGCCTACTGCGAAGAAATGGGCTGCGACTGGGAGGGCCTGCTGGGCAGCATTGCGGAAAAATTCGATGCGCCGGCATTGCTTATCTTGCCGCCCAATTTGGTTACGCCCGGCACAAGCAACACTGCCGCAGGCGTGGAAGTGCCGCACGATTACGCCAAGCCCGTTCCAGCGGGCTATGACGTGATTGAGCTGCCGCCCTGCCAAATGCTGTATCTCAACGGTGCGCCCTACGAAAACGAAGACGACTTTTGCCAAGCCATTGAGATTGCGTTTGCAGCACAGCAAGCTTACGATCCCAAGCCGTTTGGCTGGCAGTTTGCGCCGGAACTTGCGCCGCACTTCAACTTTGGTGCTTGTGCGGCAAACGGTGCCAAGCTGGCCATGCCGGTGAAAGCAATTGCATAACACAAATTGCACCTGCGAGCTTTCGTGGGTGCTTTTTGCTTGACAACCCCGCCCGCCCGTGGTACAATGAAAGCACAACAAAATTGGAGGTATTGACCATGCATTCGATTGAAAAAGTCATCAACAAAAAACTTTCAGGTGATGTGCGCCAGAATGCGCTGGACTTTGTTTCTTTTATGCAGGCAAACGAAATGCCGCTCGACCAGACTGATGATTGGTTTAAATATCAAGGCGAAAACATCTGCACGCTCATCTTCGGGGTTTGTGAAGCCCATAACATGAGCGGCAACGGGGACAACTGGTCGATTTATTGGGCCAATTGCGATGTGTGCTGGGGCGAAGGTGACGTGGTGGACAAAGCGACGGAAGACCTAGCCTTCCGCAGTCCAAACCCCTGCGGGAAATGTCCCTGCGAGCATAGTCCGGGGTTCCGCAAAACGGTTTTCGGAAAGGTTTATGAAAACGCTTGCTACTCAACCTTTTGCTTTGATAACCCCAGTGCCGAAGAATTGAAGCACATCAAAACGCTGGCGAAAATGAGAAAGCAAAATATTGCCGTATCATAAAGACAAACGCGCCCCTCTTCGGAGGGGTGTTTTTTCATGCCACCCTTGACAAGCTAGCCTGTCCGTGTTACAATAAAACCACCCCGTCACGCTACGCGTGCCACCTCTCCACGGAGGGGAATTATCACACTTGGAGGTATTCACCATGCATCTCGTATTCGCCAGCGACCACGCCGCCATTCCCCTGAAGGAAGAACTCATGGCCTTTGCCGTGGAGCACGGCCACACCACACTTGATACCCCTGGGCAAGACTACCCCCTGGCTGCGCAGGCCGCCTGCAAATTCGTCACAAGCGGCGAATGCGATGGCGCAGTGCTGCTGTGCGGCAGCGGCGTGGGGATTTCCATGGCTGCCAACAAAGTACGTGGCATTCGTGCCGTGTGTTGCAGCGAGCCCTACTCCGCCGAAATGTCGCGCCGCCACAACGATAGCAACGCCCTATGCATGGGTGCGCGTGTGGTGGGCAGCGAAATGGCCAAGTATATCTTCGCCGCATGGCTCAACGCGGAGTTCGAGGGCGGCCGCCACGCGCCACGCGTTGCGTTGATTGAGGGCTAACATGACGCAATATTTGTGGAGGTTATCATGGGTTTACAATTAGCTAAAATGGGCGTCGTCTTTAGATTCGGACAATCCTGATGAACTTGCTGATTTCTATGAAAAGCTATTGGGCTGGAAAAAACGAAAATATACCATCAATAGTGTCTTGTTCTACGAACCTGATGAAGGTATGCCATTTCAAATCATTCTGCAATATGATGAAAATTATGTGCGTCCTGTGTGGCCTACTGAACCAGGGGAGCAACAACAAATGGCGCATTTGGATTTCTTTGTTGAAAATCTTGAAGAGGGTGTTGCCCACGCGCTATCTTGTGGCGCGGTTCTTTCGCCGACACAGTTTTCAAATTCTTATCGCGTAATGATTGACCCAGCAGGGCATCCTTTCTGTATTTGTCCAAAACACTAAATCACGAACAAGCGAATGATAATCATTCGCTACATAGGAGGAGGACTAGCCATGGTAACATATATTTTGCTCGCCATACTGGCCGTTTCGTTTGTGCTGGACTATGTCGTATTCATGCCGCGCGGCGCAAAACGCCAGCTATTCACGCTCACTTTTCAAAAGACGCACAATGCGTATAATCAGGCGCTGTGCATGAAGGCCTCGGCCATCAAAAAAGGCCAGCTTTGGCGGTTGGTGACTTCGCTGCTGCTGCATGGTGGGATACCCCACATTGTGTTTAATAGCCTTGCGTTTTTGGCCGCCGGGCGATTTGTTGAACAGCAACTCGGCTGGTGGCGCTATCTCATTTTGCTGGTGGCCAGCGGTATTTTCGCGAACTTGTGCAACATGCGCATTCTCAACAGCGAATTCAGCTTTGGGGCATCGCTTGCCACGCATGGTGTGATTGGCATGCTCGCTGCCATGCTGTTGATCAACCCACAGCTACTGGGTGCAATCGCGTGGCCATGGCTGGTGTATCTGGCGGGCTATTGCCTATACAACGTAGTTGCCGACAAGTGGAACTTAGTGGAACACGGTGGCGGCTTTATCGCAGGCGTGTTGCTGGCGTTTATCTTATTATAAGGAGTGCTGTTATGCAATCTTACTTGAACGAGAATTTTTTGCTTACGACTCAAACTGGGCGTGAGATGTTCGCCGCGGCAAATGCCCAGCCGATTTTCGACTGGCACTGCCACCTGCCGCCCAAAGAAATCTACGACAACGCGCCCGCGCAGGATATCGCGCAGCTATGGCTGGGTGCAGACCATTACAAGTGGCGTGCCATGCGCAGCTGCGGCGTGAGCGAGGATAAAATCACCGGCAGCGCTGCTGGCAAAGAGAAGTTCACGGCATTCGCAAGCTGCATGCCCAAGCTGGCGGGTAACCCGCTGCATCATTGGGCGCACTTGGAGTTAAAGCGTTATTTTGGCTGTGACGCGGTGCTTAGTGCTAGCACGACAGAAGAAGCTTGGCATGATTGCAATCGGCAGATTGCCAATGGCGGCTTCACCCCGCACGAGCTGATTATCAAGTCTAATGTTTGTGCTGTAGTAACGACCGACGACCCTGCCGACAGCCTGGAATACCATGCCGCATTGGCCAAGCAAAATCTGCCCTTCAAAGTGCTGCCGGCGTTTCGTCCCGACAAAGCGCTGTATTTTGACCAAGCGGGCTTTTTGCCCTGGCTAGCCCAGCTGGAACAAGCCGTTGGTCAGCCAATCCAGAGCTTTAGTGAGCTGTGCGCTGCGCTGCTTGAGCGCGTGGCCTTCTTCGCCGACCACGGCTGCCGCGCCAGCGACCACGGTTTGGCCTATGTGCCCTATGCCGAGGCAACACCGGACGAACTCGAGCGCATTTTCGCCGCACGACTGGCAGGGGAAATCCCTACGCAGTTGCAACTTGAGCAGCACCAAACTGCGCTGTTGCAAGTCCTTGCGGCCGAGTACGCTGCACGTGGTTGGGCGATGGAACTGCACATGAGTCCCATGCGCACCAACAACACGCGCATGCTGCGCCAGCTTGGGCCGGACACCGGCTTTGACTCCATTGGCGATTGGCCGGTTGCGCAGCCGCTGTCGCGATTTTTAGACAGCATGGACGTGCAGGGCAAACTGCCGCGCACGATTCTGTTCAACCTTAACCCGCGTGACAATTACATCCTAGGCACCATGTTGGGCAACTTCCAAAGCGATGAAATCCCCGGCAAGATGCAGTTTGGTCCTGCGTGGTGGTTTCTCGACAGCATTGATGGCATGCGCGAGCAGGCCAAAGCCCTAGGAAATCTCGGCGCGCTGGGCACGTTCATTGGCATGACCACTGACTCGCGCTCGTTTTTGTCCTACCCACGGCATGAGTACTTTAGACGCATTTTTTGCGGCTTGGTGGGCGAGTGGGTTGAGCAAGGGCTGTTCCCTTATGATCAAGCTGCACTGGCCAAGCTGGCTGAAGACGTAGCCTTTGGCAATGCGAAACGCTACTTTGGATTGGAGTGATGGCATGAAAAAACACGCTCTCATCCTTTGTTTTGACGAAACTTCAGAGCAGCGCGTGCAGGACTATTGGCAGCAGTTGGGCAGCAATTTTGTGCCACGCAACATGCCGCCGCACGTGACGATTGGTGGGTTTTCAGGCATTGATTTAAACCAAGCGAGCGAAACATTGCAAGCGACGGCGCAGGAAATTGCAGCGTTCCCCATGCATTTCGTGAGCGTGGGCGCGTTTGTTGCGCCCGCCAAGGTGCTTTACTTAGCGCCAACCGTCACGCAAGAATTGCTTGCGCTGCATGCAAAGCTGCACGAAAGATTCTCGGTTTGCAATAGCGCGGAATTTCCATACTATCACCCCGGCAATTGGGTGCCGCACTGCACTGTGGCCAACGCAAAGGACGCCGCACAGCTCGCCCCGCGCCACGGAAATTCTTGCGCAAGCACATGAGCCTTTCACTGCGCAAGTCACACGCATAGCATGGATAGAAATTGCGCACAAGATAAAAATGGAATCGAGCCACATCTTAGGAGGATAATCATGCCAAAAACCCTCTATATTTCCGACCTAGACGGCACGCTGCTCAACGAGCATGCTCAGCTTTCGCCTTACAGCGCGCAGGTGCTGCGTGAGTTCAAGCAGGGCGGCGGCTTGTTCAGCGTGGCCACTGCCCGCACTTGGGAGTCTATTCAGTATAACGAGCTTCTCGACCCCGCGTTGCTCAGCGCGCCCGCGGTGCTGATGAACGGCGCGCTCATTTACGATGCACAACGGGAATGCTATGTGAAGAAAGAACTCATCGCGCCGCAGACAGTGCGTGAAATGCTCGCCTGCATGGCAGCGCATGATATCACCGGGCTGCTCTACGAAAGCACGGAAAGCATGCGCATTTATCATGGCGCATTTGAGCCGCAGTCGATGATGGCCCGCCATTTTGACTACCGCAAAAACATGTTTGAGATGACACAAACGGACAAGCCACTCGTGGAAAACATCGTGTATATGTCCACCCTGGACACACACGAGGCACTGCTGCCGCTGTATGAAGACTTGCGGCAATTGCCCGAGCTCAATTGCCTGCTTTACCCTTGCGTGTATCTGGAGGGCAACTGGTATCTGGAATGCTTTGCGCAACGGGCGTCGAAATATGACGCCGCGTGCTGGCTGCGCGAGCACTTTGGCTTTGATAAAATCGTGGGCTTTGGCGATAACCTCAACGACCTGCCCCTGTTTCGCGCCTGCGATGAAAGCTACGCCGTGGCCAATGCCCGTGATGAGCTCAAGGCTGCGGCAAGCGGCGTGATTGGCGCGAACACCGAAGATGGGGTTGCAAAATTTTTGGCACAGCTGATGAAAAAAGGAGAAGTCGCATGAAGACTCAGCGCATTAAGCCTTTGCTGTTTTTTCGGCTGTCGTCGGTATTGCAGGCAGTGGGCTATGGCCTGCTAACTTATTTTTTGATTTTTCGTTTGATTGCCCAGCAAGACGTGTTTTTAACGTATCTGCTTAACATGGTTTTAATTGTGCTCATGCTGTTTTTGGACAGCTTGGCTCACCGTTTCGCAGCAAGAAAAGCGCAAGATGTTCGCACTGTTTATGCAAGCATGGGGAATGTGATGCGTGCGGTTTTCTTGTTGGGGCAAGGGTTCACACGCACTGGGCTTTACATTTTCTATATCGCGGCACTGGTGTTTTCACGCGCAGATATTATTCGTCCTGGCTTGCTGCCCTTTGATCTGGGCGCATTTTTCACCTCCATTGAATATGGCATTATCTTATTGTTTGCTTTCGATAAATTTAGGGCTTTGCTGCAAAAAGATCGGCACTGGTTTGAGCAAACGCTGCGTATTGACCAAGACATAAATAAAAAGGAGCGAAACACATGAACATCGTTATCCTCGACGGCTACACTCTCAACCCTGGTGACCTCAGCTGGGCCGCCATGCAGGCGCTGGGCAATTGCACCATTTACGACTACACGCCCGACGAACTGACCATTGAGCGGGCGTGTGACGCCGAAATTGTCATCAGCAACAAAACGCTGCTGGGCGCGGATGTGATTGCCGCGCTGCCCAAACTGCAATACATCGGCCTACTCAGCACGGGCTACAACGTGGTGGATTTAGCCGCCGCGCGTGCGCGCAATATTCCGGTGACGAACATCCCGGCCTATGGCACGGCCAGCGTGGCGCAGCACAGCTTTGCGTTGTTGCTTGAACTTTGTGCGCACGCGGGCAAGCACAGCGAAAGCGTGCATGCGGGAGACTGGGCGAAGTCACGCGATTTCTGCTACTGGAAAAGCCCGGTGACGGAGCTTGCGGGCAAAACCATGGGTATCATCGGCTATGGTGCCATTGGTCGCGCCACGGCAGACATTGCGCGTGCGTTTGGCATGCACGTGCTGCACAACGACGTAACCAGTGCCGAAAGCACGCCGCTTGATGCTCTGCTTGCGGCCAGCGATGTGATATCGCTGCATTGCCCGCTGACGGACGAAACACAAGAGCTGATCAACGCTGTAACTATCGCCAAGATGAAACCCGGTGCGTTGCTCATTAACACCGCGCGTGGGCCAATTTTGCACGAACAAGATGTGGCAGATGCCCTAGCCAGCGGTCAGCTTGGCGGCATTGGCGTGGATGTGCTTTCCGCCGAGCCACCGGCTGCGGATAACCCGCTGCTGCATGCGCCCAACTGTGTGATTACCCCACACATCGCCTGGGCCAGCCACGAAGCACGCGGTCGCTTGCTTGCCATTGCAGTGGATAACGTGCGAGCGTTTTTGCAAGGAGAACCCACGAATGTTGTCAATTAATTTTCGCCCGGCAAGGCCTGCGGATGCCGTTGCTGCCACAGAGATGCAATGCCGAAGTTGGCAGGCAACGTTTACAGGTTTGGTGGCGGATGAAGTTATCGCTGAAATAGCTGCGGCACGCCGCGCCAATGCGCAGGAGCGTTTTGCAAACCCGCAGAGTACGCTGCACGTGGGTGAGCGAGCGGGCGAAATTGTGTGCTTGGGTGCGTTCATCGCCAGCGACCAAGCTGATTTGCCCGATTACCTGAACATCAAAGTGTTCTACGTTGACCCCGAGCATTTTCGGCAGGGCATTGGGCGGCAGTTCATGGACTATGCGTTGAACTTAGCGCGAGCGGGTGGCTACCCGGGTGTGCTGCTTGATGTGCTGGAGAAAAACCACCGCGCTCGCGCATTTTATGAATCCTGCGGCTTTGCGCAAGACATTATCTGCGGCGAATGGCAGGGGCTTGCGCTCATGCGCTATGTGATGAAATTTTAGGAGGAGATTATGACTTACCAAACTGCTGTGGACTATATCCGCGCAAAATCACCCGAAGCGGTGAGTATTGCGATTATCTTGGGCTCTGGTTTGGGCGGATTGGCGGATAAACTCGAAAACGCCGTGAGCATTCCTTATGGTGACATTCCGGGGTTTGTTAGCTCCACCGCGCCGGGGCACAATGGTCGGCTGGTGATTGGCACGCTTGGCAGCAAGCGCGTGCTGTGCATGCAAGGGCGCTTGCACCTGTACGAGGGCTACCCCTTTAGTGCGATCACATTCCCGCTGCGGGTGTTTAAGCTGCTGGGCGTGCAAACGCTCATCGTGACGAATGCGGCGGGCGGCATTAACACGGGCTATCAGGTGGGCGACTTCATGCTCATCACCGACCACATCAACTTCATGGGCGGCAACCCCATGATTGGCAAAAATGACGATGACTTCGGCTTGCGCTTCTTCGACATGGGCACGGCCTATACGCCTGCGTTGCGCGAACTTGCGCTGCAATGTGCGGGCGAGCTTAATCTGCATTTGCACCAAGGTGTGTATATCGGCGTGACGGGTCCCAGCTACGAAACTCCGGCGGAAATTCGCGCGTTTCGGGCATGGGGCGCGGATGCTGTGGGCATGTCCACCGTGCCGGAAGTGATAGCCGCGCGGCACTGCGGCATGGATGTGCTGGGGCTTTCGTTGATTACCAACATGGCTGCCGGTGTGCTGGATGAAGTGCTAGGGCACGACGAAGTGATGGAGATTGGGCAGCTGAAAGCCAAAGATATGCAGCGACTGGTGGGTGAAGTGATTGCAAAACTATAATAGAACACAGCGAAGCGAAGGAGCTCCACCGCAGGTGGTTGGTGGCGGCCTTGCAGGCGTAGAAGCTGCGTGGGCAATCGCTCGTGCGGGCTTTGCCGTTACGTTATATGAGATGAAACCGCGGCGATTTTCTCCCGCGCACGAAAGTGAGAACCTCGCCGAGCTGGTGTGCTCAAACTCCTTCAAAGCTGAGCGAGTGGGCTCGGCAGCTGGGTTGCTCAAGGCCGAAATGGCGGCGTTGGGCTCGCTTTGCGTTGAGGTTGCGCAGCAATGCCGCGTGCCAGCTGGGGGAGCTTTAGCGGTAGATCGCGAACAGTTCGCGGCTGAAATCACACGCCGCATTGAAGCCGAGCCGCTCATCACTTTGGTGCGTGAGGAAGTGGCTGAGATTCCCGAAAGCGGCACGGTCATCGTGGCAGCTGGCCCTCTTGCTAGCGACGCACTTGCTGCTGATATTGCGCAGAAATTTGGCGCGGGCTTGCAGTTTTATGATGCTGCGGCACCCATCGTCACCGCCGAAAGTGTGGACATGAACCACGCCTTTGCCCAAAGCCGCTATGACCGCGGCGGCGCGGATGACTACCTCAATTGCCCGATGAACCGTGAGGAATATGAGGCTTTTGCCGCTGCAATGCGCATGGCCGAGCGGACGCACACGCATGCCTTTGATGTCTACGAAGGCTGCATGCCCATTGAGGTGCTTGCAGGGCGTGGCAACGATGCCATGCGCTTTGGCCCGCTCAAACCCGTTGGCCTGCGCGATCCCCGCACCGGGCATCGCCCGTGGGCAGTGTTGCAGCTGCGCCGCGAAAACGCTGTCGGCACAATGCTCAATCTCGTGGGCTGCCAAACGAACCTCAAGTTCGGCGAACAGCGGCGCGTGTTTGGCATGATCCCCGCATTGCGCAACGCAGAATTTTGCCGCTTCGGCGTGATGCATCGCAACACCTTTATCGATTCGCCGCGCATTCTGGGGCAGGATTTTCAAGTGAAGTCGCACCCGGGATTATATTTTGCTGGGCAAATCACCGGCGTTGAGGGTTACATGGAAAGTGCTGCATCGGGTTTGTTGGCGGGGTTGAACGCTGCGCGTGCGCTACAAGAGCAGCTGCCGTTATTGTTGCCGCTTACTACCATGCTGGGCGCACTGTCGCGCTACATCAGCGACGAAAGCGTGACGAATTTCCAGCCCATGGGCGCGAATTTTGGGCTGCTGCCGCCTTTGGAAACACGAATCAGAGATAAAAAAGAGCGCTACGAAGCGCTAGCAGAAAGAAGCCTAACGTCGCTTCGCTGTGCTTTTTGATGGGTAGCGGTGAGGATAGAATTTTGATGAAAAATAAAGCACATCACATCACGCAATTGCTAAAAACTGAATACCCCGATTCGTTGTGCTCGCTGGAGTATGACGATCCGTTTCACTTGCTGGTGGCAGTGCGCTTGGCTGCGCAGTGCACCGACGCGCGGGTGAACCTTGTGATGCCCGCGTTGTTGCAGGCCTATCCCACGCCAAAGGCTATGGCCGTTGCTGATGTTCTGCACGTGCAGCAACTGGTTCGCTCCTGTGGGTTTTATCGCACCAAAGCGCAAGACCTAGTTACCATGGCGGGACAATTGTGCCTGCGCCATGGCGGACAAGTGCCGCAAGGCATGGACGAACTAATCGCGCTGCAAGGCGTGGGGCGCAAAACGGCAAATTTGATTCGAGGCGATGTGTTCGGTTTGCCGGCCATTGTGGTGGACACGCACTGCATTCGTATTACGAATCTGCTGGGGCTTACGGACACAAAAAATCCCGCTAAGATCGAACAACAGCTGTTGCAGCTGCTCGATCCTGCGGAATCCAATAATTTTTGCCACCGTTTGGTGCTGCACGGGCGCGCGGTTTGCATCGCGCGGCGGCCGCAGTGCGGGGCGTGTGTGTTAGCGGGTGAATGTGATTTCGCCCAACTTAGGTGAACATGCGAACCAAGTTGATGATTGCCACAACCATGGCGATGATGGGTGTGATGCGGGTGGCCAAGTTGCGCAGGTCGGTTAGATAAGGCATGACGGTGTCTACAATGCGGCGCCACCAGTAAGTAAAGCCGCCTTCGTCATCGTTTGCTTCGCCAAGAACGTCATAGTCGCATTCATCGCAGCATTCGCCGTCGCAAATGATGTCGTAGTCATTGTCGACGCAGCAATCCGGGGCAGCCATCGTAGTAATTGCGAAGGGGATTGCCAGCAGTGCGCATGCAAGGATAATGCTAAGCAGTTTTTTCATGTGGGTAGTCCCTCCTAAAAATATGTGACAATCACTTGTCTAAGGTTCATTATATCAAATTTACACAAGCTTGTCAAGTGTTTGTGCAACTAAACTTAACATTTTTGACATGTAAAAGTTGCAAACTGCTCATCTAGCGCACAAAATGGGCAATCAGTGCCACAATGGCAATCACCGCCGCGGAGCCGGCCACCACAGCGATGACGATGCTTAGCGTGCGCAGCAAGCTTGCGATGGTGTTGAGTAACGTAACAATTGGCGCAAGACCAGACACAATTTCGGCAATGCCGCCAATGATGCCCAAAATAAAATCGATGACAATTTGCCACCATGGTCGGTTGTCGCTGTTGTCGTCGCCATTTTCTGCGCCGAGAATTTCTTCACAGTCGCAGGTGATTGTGTAGTCGTCTTCGGGGCAAGCCGGGGCAGTGTTGGCTACGGTGGTAATTGCAAAGGGCACAGCCAGCAGTGCAAACGCTAAGATGATGCTAAGTGCTTTCTTCATAGAAAATTCCCTCCAATTTGTGTTGACAATGGACTGTCTTATCCATTATAACACATTCTGGAGGGAAAATCAAGCCCGGTGTTAGCTAAACCATCCGCCGATCCAGCGGAAAAAGCCGCCAACCCAGCCAAACACTGTGCTAACCACAAAGATGGCCAAAACAAGGGTTACCACTAGCACAACCAGCAGTGTGCCGCCAATGCCGACCAGCAGGCCAGTGCCGAAGTTGTTTGGGATGAAGCTGAGGATGTCTCGAACGAAGTCGAGGATGCTTCCGCCGCCGCCAATATTGAGACCAGCATCTTGTGAAAAATGCACATGCATCACTTCGCCACAATCGGTGGAGATGGTTACGCTGCCCCCACGCACCCAATTATTGGTGTTGGCTTGGAAGTAAACGACTATGGTATTGTCTTCGCCATGGCTGGCGTCAACCCACCACGAAGAATTCGTGATTGACCATTCGCTGTCGGTATGTACAGAGAATGTGAAATTGCCGCCTTGGCGAGGCAGGGCGTTGGGCATGCCTGTAATCTCGAGCACGCTGGCGCGAATGGTGAGCGAACTGGCTTGCCAGGTGTTGACTAAGATAAAATAGGTGTCGTAGCCATCAAGTACAATGCGTGAGTTATTACTCCACGTGCTGCCGCTGCTCACGAATTCCAAATCGCTGTTGAATACTGTGAAACTAAATCCATCAGCCTCTATATCGTTAAAGAAAACGAATGCACCGCCTTGAGTCTCCAGCGCAAAGCTGAACACGTTGAAGCCTGCCGCAACGGCAACAGCTTCGTCCAGCCCGATGCTTACAGCACCAGCGAGTGCTTGCTCTATGAAATCTTCGGGGAAAGAAACGATGGCGCGATGTGTGTTGGGCACGGTGTCCAGCATGCTGTCGGGGAAGCTGCAGCAGCACCAGCCGCAGGCGGGGGTAATCCCGGCCGCGCTATAAGTATCTGTGGTCGGACGTGAATCCCAGTAGGTCTGCGCGATGTCCGTGTCTACATAAAAGAACGTGACGGTGTTGTTTTCCATGTCTACACGTTGCAGAATGAAGAACCAAAAGTGGTTGCCGTTGCCCCACATTTCCATGCTCCAGCCAGTGAGCACTTCGCTGGTGTTGTCCTCAAAGTGCAGGGTGATATCCACGTTTTCGGGGCTGAACTGCGGTGTGAGATCGTGAGCGTTGAGGATAATGTCGCCGCTGAACTCGGCGTCAATGCCGGTGACTACGGGTATTTCGAATTGCAGGGAATGATCGGCGATGGGATTTGCCGCGGCACCCGTGCCAAAGGCAGTGGCCAGCAGCAGAACAGATAAAACGATGCTTAATGCTTTTTTCATGTGAATGACCTCCAATTATTTGGTGAATCCAGTATAGCACACTTTGCGCGGTTTGTAAAGTTACAATGTTGTAACCTTTTTGGCAAAAAACGGGCAGCCCGAAAGCTGCCCGTTTGCGTTAAAATTTTGTTTATACTATCGCCCTAATCAGTAAGACGACAATAACCAGTATCATGACGCTAAGCCCAATCATGACCACAGGATGAATTGTCCAGCGGTAATACCACGGTATAGGATCATTGCAATCGCAACGATCGGTGCAGCGACAATCGTGCGCACATGCGCAGTCGATTGCATACCATTGACCCGGGAAATCTTCGGGCGTTCTTGGTGGCCGCGCGGAGGAGACTACCGCCAATGAGAAAATCAAAAAAACGCCGACAAATGCAATGCTCAACAGTTTTTTCATACCAAAACTCCTCAAAATTATATTGTGCCGTCCCACGTGGAGGTGCTTTTTTTCTTGCCCTCGGTTTCATCAAACCAGGTGGTGGTGACCACGCGACTTTCGGTGAAAAAGCGGAAAGCGTCGCGGCCAAGGCAGTGCAGGTCACCAAAGAAGCTGTCTTTATGCCCAGCAAAGGGGAAGTATCCCACCGGCACGGGAATGCCCACATTCACGCCGACCATGCCGCCGTGCGTGCGTGCTGCAAACTGGCGGGCGTAATAGCCGCTTTGCGTGAAGATTACCGAGCCATTGGCAAACGGACTGGCGTTCATGATGGCCAAGCCTTCCTCGAAATCCTTCACGCGTTTGATGCACAGCACCGGTCCAAAGATTTCGCTTTCGCCCACATCCATGCCGGGTTGCACGTGGTCAAACACGGTGGGGCCAACGTAAAAGCCGTTCTCGTGGCCGGGCACGCTGGGATTGCGGCCATCTAAGATGAGTTGTGCGCCTTCATCAATGGCAGCTTGAATGCGTTGATTAACGTAATCACGGTGTTCGGGAGAATATACCGGACCCATGTGGCTGGTTTTGTCGTAGCCGGGGCCGATTTTCTTCGTGGCAAGTTGCTCAAGAATGGCAGCAACCAGTTCGTCTGCAATGCTTTCTTGTGCCACAACCACAGGCAGTGCCATGCAACGCTCGCCTGCGCAGCCAAATGCCGCGTTGACAATGCCGGCTGCACTGCGGTTGATTTGCGCGTCTTCCAGCACCAGCGCGTGATTTTTGGCCTCGCACAATGCTTGCACGCGTTTGCCCGTTTCCGCTGCGGTGGAATAGACAATCTTACCCACTTTGGTGCTGCCCACGAAGGTTACACCCTTGACTTGCGGGTGGTTGAGCAGCGTGGTTACTTCATTGCGACCGCAGGTGATGACGTTGAGCACGCCGTCAGGCAGGCCGGCTTGTTTATAAAGCTCAGCGATGCGCAGGGCAGTGCGTGGTGTGGGCGACGCCGCCTTAAGCACCATGGTGTTGCCGCTGGCGATGCATGCGGGTGCCATCCAGCCCATGGGAATCATCGCGGGGAAGTTGAATGGCGCAATGCCCAAAAACACGCCCAGCGGCACGCGGCTGAGCACCGTATCATAGCCGGTGGAGGTGTCCATCATGTTTTCGCCCAGCAATTGCAGGGGCGCACTGATGGCAAGTTCGGTGCCTTCTTTGGCCTTGAGTACATCGCCCAGGGCTTCGTCCCACACTTTGCCGTGTTCTTCGGCCACTAGGTGGGTCAGCTCGTCCATGTGTTGATCCAGCAAGTCACGCAGACGATAAAGCACTTGCACGCGCTTCATCACTGGCGTGGCCGACCAAGCGGGGTAGGCCGCCGCCGCCGCCGCAACGGCAGCTTCAACTTCCGCGGCGGTGCAGCTGGGCACTTGATGGGTAACCTCGCCCGTGCTGGGGTTGTAGGCGGGTGTGAATTTGGTGGTGGTTGAATCAACGAACTGGCCGTTGATGAATGGGCGTAAGATTTGCATATTATTTCTCCTCTAGTCTAATAGCCATTGATGATCCGGATGAAAATTGCGCTCGTCCCAAGGGTAGCCGTCAAAGTGGCGAATCATCCACACATACATCATGGCGTAGCCCGGTGCGGTCACTTGCGGATGGTACTTACCGCCCTCAATGGCCGCAAAGCTGCGGTCGCGGATTTTGTATACGTCGTCGTCCAAAAAGCACGCACCAAAGCCCTGTGGCTTATCAAAGCGGTAGTAGTATACCTCGGGGTGGGGGTGCTCGTGCGGTGGGTAGCTGCTCCAGCCGCCTTGGGGCTGCACGATTTCGCCGCAGACCATGTTGGAATATGGCGCGTTGTGGATGTCGAAGTAGGTGGTGACGCGGCGCAGCGCCTTGCCCTCGAATTGACCTTCGCCGAAGTTGCCCACCCGGGTGTTTTCGGGGGTGTAGAGTACAGGTTCGAACGGCTCGCTGTTTGGGGCAGTTTGCACGAGGATTTCGCCTGTACCGTGCATAGTCACTCGTGTATTGCGCGGCACATGCAAGCAATAACCCGGGTCATCAATGCAGCTTGGGCGTTGCACATCCACATATTCTCCATTATTGTCAAGACCAAACTCGTGATGGCACTGCCAAGAGAGCAAAAACTTACCTTCAATGAACACGATTGCCATTTCCTCATCGCGTTCGTGCAAGGTGAAGAAGTCGTTGTTGCATAGATGATATACTGCGATATTCATGCCCATGGATGGGTGGCTTGTGGTGTTAGTCAGAGGCATGATTTCAGCCAAGGGCGGCGTGCCCGTAGGCAGATATCCTGGGACGGGCGTAAGCACTTGAAATTGCGGATAGCAAAACTCCATCACGCAACCTCACTCACCTTCACCGGGCGACCCTCTTTCGCACTAATGGTGGCCGCAATGCCAATGCGCACCGCCTCAAGACCAGCTTGTGCATCCACCGGCACGGGGGTATCATTCACCACCGCGGCGATGAATTCCGTCAGCTCCGTGGCAAAGGCCTGCATGTAGCGCTCCAAGAAGAAGTACAGCGGTTTTTCTCCCGTCACGCCATTTGAGTCGGAGATTTGCACGGTGCTGGCGCCGTCGTTGGCACTGGCGGCTGCGCCTGCTGAACCAAACACCTCAGCGCGTTGATCATAGCCATAGGCGCAACGACGCGAATTATCAATCACAGCCAATGCACCACTGGCGAGCTTCATGCTGATGACCGCGCTGTCGAAATCACCGGCCTGGCCAATGGCGGGGTCAACCAGCACGGCAGGCTGGGTGAACACTTCCACAACCTCGTCGCCCGAAAGATAGCGCACCATGTCGAAGTCATGAATCGTCATGTCCAGGAAAATTCCACCGGAGCGGGCGGCGTACTCGGCGCTAGGCGGCTCGGGATCACGCGAGGTGATTTTCACTAGCTCCACTTTGCCGATCTTTCCGGCTTCCACTGCGTTGCGAATAGCGCGGAAGTTGTGGTCAAAGCGGCGGTTAAAACCGACCATATACTTGAGCTCGGGCTTGGCTTTGAGGGCATTCAGCACGGCGTTGATGCGGCTAATGTCATGGTCGATGGGTTTTTCGCAAAACACGTGCTTGCCTGCAGCAATGGCTTGCAGTGAGATATCGCTGTGGGTGTCTGTTGGCGAGCAAATGAGCACGATGTCGATGCGATCATCGTTGAGGATATGCATGTAATCCTTCGTGACGGCTGCAATGCCAAGGCTGCGTGCCCAAGCGATGGTTTCATCGTTGAGCATGGGGTCGGCGATGGCCACGACCTTTGCAGTGTTCACATAGTTTGCGATGGATTGCGCGTGCACGCGGCCAATGCGGCCCGCGCCAATAATACCGATGTTTTTCATAATATGTTCTCCTTAAAATGATTGAGGTGGATTATCGTCAGGCACTGCGGGGATTGGCGGGGTAACATGGCGAGCGAAGACGCTTTGTTTGAGGTACGCGTCGTTGCCCATGTAGGTGCGCACGCGCACCGAGCGGGTGAAGTAATGGCGCTGAATGAAGAAAATCCCGACAAAAAAGCTGGCGATGATGATTTGTCCAATCAGTTCGTAACGATAAGAGACATCCAAATCAATCGCTACGCGTGAAATGAGCCAGACAAAGTAGAGCAAAAACACGCCTGCAAACGCCATCCAAGCAATATGAAAGTGCTTGAGGAAGCTTGGCTGACGGGCAAACAGTTGCAGTGTAGGCACGCAGGTTGCCAGCAGCACAGCGCCCATGGCAAGGTCTAGCAAGAAACCACGCTCAGCAAACACGCCGGCTGCGCCATACAAAAGCAAAAAAGTTGCCAACAGCATGGCCAAGATGGTCCAAACCAGCCAAAAAGCCAGTGCGCCGCCAATGCGCTTGTAGGGGTGCTGCTGCGGGTAGGCGGGATAAGGCACTTGTTGATATGGTGCAGGTTGAGTCGTGGCGGCTTGTGCCGTGCCGCATTGGGGGCAGTAGGTTGCGTTTGGTGGCTTTTGTGTGCCGCATTGTGTGCAGTACATGGGTGCCTCCTTAAAGTTGTTCAGATGGGTTGTCGTCCGGCACTGCCGGGACTGGTGGAGTGACCCGCTTGAGGAAAATACTTTGCTTGATGTATGCGTCGCTGCCCATGTAGGTACGCACGCGAACTGAGCGCACGTAGTACAACAGCCACGGAGCCATCGCGCCCACAACGAAAAGCGTGAGAATCAGCTGCACGATAAACATAGCGAAGCCCATAGTGAACAGCAGATAAACATCGTAAAGCAAAAGGCCGCCCAGCATGACCAAACACGATATTTCATAGATGCGCAGGAAATTGGGCTTGCGGCGCAGCAGCATAATCATACACACCAAGGTGAGTATGCCGCTAATCATCGAGGTACTGTTCAATAAAATCGTGCTGAAATCGCCTTCGCCGCGCACGAAAGTGAAAATATTGAACGCCCAAAGTATCGGCAGAAAAATGCAACTAAAAATCAGGCTAACCTGTAGCCAGCGCAGCACACCGCCGATGCTTTGGTAGGGGTGCTTCAGGTTGGGATACGGCTGCGTGTGCCCATAGTAATATGGCGCTTGTGGGTATGGCTGTTGGGCAGCTTGCGCGGTGCCGCATTCAGGGCAGTAGGTGGCGTTTGGCGGCTTTTGCGTGCCGCATTGCGTACAATACATGCTTGGCCTCCTTTATTCAGGTTGAGGTGGAGCGTCGTCGGGTACGGCCGGGGTTGGCGGGGTGACCTGCTTGAAGAAAATGCTTTGCTTGATGTATGCATCCGTACCCATGTAAGTTCGCACACGAACGGAGCGCAGGTAGTACAGTGTCCACAGCGCAATGCCGCCAATGGCAAAGGGAATCGCGAACAATGTAAAAAACAGCCAGCCATGTTTCCATGGTTAAGAAAGCGTAAACGCTGTAGACAACCAAACTTGTGATGGAAAACAAGCAGCTGAATTCCCAAAGGCGCAGGAACACGGGGTTGCGTTTAAGCAGCAATGCCGTGGTAACGATGCCCAGTACCCCAGTAATCATAGATGAAATATTCAGCAAAACTGTGGCGCCAAGCTCTGCCGGTGCCCAAAACAACATGCCGATTTGGCTGATTAAGGTGAACGGCAGAAAAACGATGCCGAGGATCATCAACACATGCAAAAAGCGCAGCATGCCGCCGATTTGCTTATAAGGATGCGGCTGCGGTGGGTAGAGTCGCTCTTGCCATTGCTGTGCTTGCGCAGATTGCACGCCGCATTCAGGGCAGTAGGTTGCGTTTGGCGGCTTTTGTGTGCCGCATTGTGTGCAGTACATAGGCCCCCTCCTTAAATGTTCGCGGTTTCTTTGATGTACTTGCATGCCTTGAGTGCATACTCAAAGGGATTAGCGATGGCGGGGTCTTGCTCGGCCTCCACCACAAACCAGCCTTCGTAGTTGGCTTTGCTAAGGATGTCGAACAGCGGCGCGAAATCTACGCTGCCGTCGCCCGGCACGGTGAACGCGCCTGCGCGCACCGCTTGCAGAAAGCTCATGCCTTCATCTTTCACCCGGGCAACAACCGCAGGGCGGATATCTTTCAAATGCACGTGCGCCACGCGAGTGATATGTTTTTGCAGCACAGCCACGGGGCAAACGCCCGCAAAGCTCAAGTGGCCGCTGTCAAACAGCAGATGCACTTTTGCGGGGTCGGTGCCTTGCATTAGGCGGTCAATCTCTTCTTCAGTTTGCACAACCGTGCCCATGTGATGATGGAATGTCAGCTTCATGCCGCGTGCGTTGGCGATTTCGCCCAGCTTGTTCAGGCCGTTGCATAGGGTAGCCCATTGCTCGTCTGTCATCACGGGCTTTTCGGCGAACACGGCTTTATCTGTGCCTTGAATGCTGAAGCTTTGCTCGCTTGCGCCGATGACTTTCGCGCCCAAATATTGCAGAAAATCCAGCTCTTTTTCAAAGTCAGCAGCGACTTCTGCAAAGGGCTTTGTCAGCAGCAGGCAGGTGAACCAGCGGTTGCAAATGGTCAACCCGCGCAGATCTAGCGCATGCTTAAGCACGGCACGGTCGGCGGGGTATTTATTGCCTACTTCGCTGCCAGTGTAGCCCGCCAGTGCCATTTCGCTGATGCATTGCTCGAAGGTGTTTTCGGCGCCTAGGTCGGGCATGTCATCGTTTGTCCAGGCGATGGGCGCGATGCCGAGTTTGACGTTGTTAAACATAGTGATGTTCTCCTTTATATGTGACTGTAGGGGCGACGATTACGCTGCCCGGGCTTTTGATGAACTTTGTAGTCGTGCACAGCGAAGCGACTTGCTCGCCGCAGGCGCGGGCGGCATGATTGCCGCCCCTACAGGTTACGCGTTAATAAGGCCGCGCATGTCGCAAATTTTCTTCTTTGGTTGCATGCGCTGCCTGCCCAACCTCACTGGCATTGGCCGCCGCAAGCCCCGTGTGCCACCACCCGCCGTAGCCATCGGTCATGGTTTTGGGCAGCACCTTCAGGTCAATAAGCGTGCATTGGTCTTGTTGCTTGCTGTCCTCAAGCGCGGCGATGAGTTCGGCTTTGGTGCGCACGGTATAAGTCACGCAGCCCATGGCCTCGGCCAGCTTGGCGTAGTCAATGTTCAGCAGCTTGCCGTCGTGCGTGCGAAACTCCGTGCCTAGGCTGGCGCAGCCGCTGCCCATTTGCAGGTTGTTGATGCAGCCAAAGCCCGCGTTGTCAAACAACAGTAGGTTGATTTTTTTGCCATACTGCGCCGCCGTCACCAGCTCGCTGTGCAGCATGAGGAAAGAGCCGTCGCCCAGCATGGTGTAGCACTCTTTGGCAGGGTCGGCCAGCTTGCAGCCCAATGTGGCCGCAACTTCGTAGCCCATGGTGCTGTAACCGTACTCCATGTGATAGCTGTCGCGGGCGTCGGTCATCCACATGCGTTGCAGGTCGCCGGGCAAACTGCCGCTTGCCCCCACGATGATGGCATCTTCGGCAATGTGTTCGCGAATGGTGCAGATTGCCTCGGTTTGGGTGAGGGTGCCACCCACGTCGCGCAGAAAATCCGCGATGAGTGTAGGGCTTTGTGCCTGCACCAGCGTGGCAAAGTTTTCGACGTATTGATAGTCCGCAAGGCGCTGCATTTCGGCAGCCCATTCGGCCTTGACGGCGGTAATTTCATCGCCCCACTGCGCCTGATAATTACCCAATTGCAAGGCTTGCAGGGTTGCTTTTGCGTCGCCCAGCAGGTCATAGCCGTCCATCTTTTGTGCATGGAATTTGCTCATGTTGATGTTGACGAACTTGCAATCTTGCGCAAACAGCCACTTGCTGCTGGTGGTGAAGTCGCTCAGGCGGCTACCCACGGCGAGGATCAAATCCGCCTGCTTGGCAATGCGATTGGCTGCGCTGTTGCCGGTCACACCAATGCCGCCTAGGTTCAGCGGCAGGCTTGCCGGTGCAGCGCTTTTCCCCGCCTGTGTTTCAGCAAAGGGGATGCCATGGGCTTCGCAGAAGCGCGCAAGGGCCTCGCCTGCTTCGCTGTAGCGCACGCCGCCGCCGCAAATCACCAGTGGGCGTTTTGCAGCCGTGATGAGCGCAATGGCCTCATCGAGAGCTTCTTGCGTAGGCAGCGGTCGATCGATGCGGTGCACGCGCTTGGCGAAGAATTCCACCGGCCAGTCGTAGGCCTCACCCTGCACATCTTGCGGCAGGGCAATGCACACCGCACCGGTTTGCGCGGGGTCAGTGAGCACGCGCATGGCGTGCAGCATGGCAGTCATCAGTTGCTCGGGGCGGTTGATGCGCGCCCAGTATTTGCACACGGGCTTGAAGGCATCATTGGTGGTGATGCTGTCGTCATATTCCTGCTCCACCTGTTGCAGCACGGGGTCTGGTTGGCGGCTGGCGAAGGTATCGCCGGGTAGCAGCAGCAGGGGAATGTTATTCACCGTGGCGCAAGCTGCGGCGGTGACCATATTCGCCGCACCTGGGCCAATGCTGCTTGCGCAAGCGATGATTTGTTTGCGATTGCGTTGCTTGGCGAAGCCTGTGGCCATGTGCGCCATGCCCTGCTCGTTTTTGCCTTGGAAAAAGCACCTGCGGTGCGGCTCCGTCGCTTCGCTGTGCTCCCTGAAGCTTGAGTGCTCTAGTGCCTGACCGATGCCCAGCACGCAGCCGTGACCGAAAATCGCCGCAACGCCGTGCACGAACTTCTCCTGCACGCCATCGAGGGATACATATTGATTGTCCAAAAAATGCACAAGGGCTTGGGCAACGGTTAGTTTCATGGTGATGACCTCTTATTGTAATGTAATGGTTTCGCTAACAAATTCGCCGTCGGCGTTTAGGTATTCTACATATAGTTGCGTGGGGCTGATAAATTCCGCAGTGCGAATGAAAGAGCTTACTTCAAGTGACAGCGCTTGGGCTTGCGTGGGCATATCATACCAGTGTCCGTCCCAAATATCGATCTGTGGATAGAAACGATTTTCTTGTGGGTTGAATATGTTGTGCACAACCAACTTAGCAGCACCTGGCCACTCAAAATGAAATACCAATCCATGGTCTGCTGCAATTACGTTGTAATAGCGCGGTGAGTGTATGCCCTGCACCAAATCAAAGAACCAAAACGCCCTCATGCCCGTGCCAACGTGCATGTCCACACGCAGCAAGTCATCATCTATATAGTTATACTGTGGCACACGAGTTCCAATATCTGTGACAGTGAAAATCTCTTTGCCGTTGTGGGCAAACACACCAAAGCCAAAGTATTCCAGATCGATCCCGCTGCTAAACTCGCGGAAATGTTGCCCGCTGCGCACAACGCGATAGGTTTCTGTTGTCGTGGTGGTTTCGTCATATGCTCCACCTGCACAAGCCCACAGCACAACGGCCACGAGCAACACACAGGCGAGCAGTTTGATTGAACGGGTCATGAGGGGCATACCTCCAATTCATAGTCCATCCCAGCACGTGCGCCAACGGCATCAAAGGCAGCCGTTGCACAGCCCAGCGCAAGATCTGGCGTGTTGTTGTCGCGGCTAAGATGCGCCAGCCAAAACCGTGCCGTACCACGCTGCAACAGCTTGGGCAAGAACTCCGCACAGGCGGCGTTGCTCAGGTGTCCGCTATCGCTCAAAATGCGCCGCTTGATGGCATAGGGTCGGTCGCACAGCTGCACCAAACGCGGCTCGTGGTTAGATTCCAGCATTACGTTGTCGCAGCCCAGCAGAGCATCTTGCAAGTCGTCATCAATGTAGCCCAAGTCTGTGGCCACAGCGAATTTCTCGCCATCTTCAGCCTCGCAAGTGTAGGCGCAGGGCTCGGCGCAGTCGTGTGAAATGGCGTGGCTGCGCACCAGCATGCCGCAGGTGGCGATGCCATCGCTCGGCACAACTTCGGTGTGTATGTTGGTTAAGTCTATGCGCTCGGCCAATGCACGCAACGTGCCGGCCGTGCCAAACACGGGTGTGCCATGTGCACGGCAAAACACGCGCAGTGCGGCAATGTGGTCAGTGTGTTCGTGGGTGAGAAAAACAGCGCCAACCCGTCGCGGGTCAACGCCAGCTTGCTGCAGCGCATTGGTGAGCTGCTTGGCCGAGCCGCCGGCGTCAATCAAAATGCCGCCCGCCGCACCGCCGATGTAGGTGGCGTTGCATTTGCTGCCAGAATAAAGGGGGGTTAATGTTGCCATATAATTTTATGCCTTTTACCTTGTGATAATTTCAAATCTTGCCTCATCCAAACTTTCGGTGCGCGGCGTTTGCGTGAAAATGCGCAACAAGCCAAAGCGGCTTTGCAGGCGAAACGTGACATATAAGTTGCGCATGTATTCCTCAATTTCGCTTTCGCTTAAACCAGCGATGTATAGCACCGTTTTTTCACCAACCATGCCCACATTTTCTGCAACAACGCGTTGGCTATGCGAAACAGCGAGGCCGCGTCGCGCGTGGCGACCATAAAGCGCATGGCGGAAATCAGTTCTAATGTCAAATACGATGTAGTCATCAGGGTTTTGCGAGGGCGCGTCGTTTAGAGCCGCATTCCCAAGGTAGAAAACCAGATCACTTTCGTCATACAGGGGCTGTAAAAGCACGGTTATGCTTTGCAGTCGGGGCACCGCAAGTGCCACCACGGCAACGCCGAAAATTAGCACAGCGGCACAAGCAATCATCAATAGTTTTAACGGCTTTTTCATGGGTTGTCCCTTTCCATGTTTAACGCTTGATGTGGTGGCGTTACACGCCGGAATAAAGGGAAGTTAATGTTGCCATGTAATATATGCTTCTTCCAATGAGATAAGCTGCCTAGGCAGCGATTGCCGGTGCAGCCGCAGCTGCGTGGCGCGAATATAATCTTCCACCTCGTTTGGCGCAAGCTCCCTGATAATCAATAAGTATGTACCAAGATGAAACGCGCGGTTTATACCGCGTTCAAGCCAGTACGTAACTTCGCCATCTGAACGCAAAAAGAAGTTAGGTGGATCAGTTGGCACGGGGCTTGCCGACCAAATATGGTCATTGAGCGTGCGATTGCGTATGTCCACGTACAGCTAAATACGTGGGCGGTTCGCCTTCGCCTATCCACATGGTGTCCGCGTCCGCCACCGCAAAATCGATGTGCATTGGCGCTATGGTTACGGTAATATTGCTTACCTGCAGCGGTGCTAGTAGTGTTGCCCACGCGATATAACTCACTGCCGCCACAGTTGCAACTACGCTGGCACAAACTATGGCAGCAATTTTCAATGCTTTTTTCATCACGACCCCTTCATTTTTGGTCACGCCACATTTCTCGCTTCGCTGGCAAACTGCTTGCGCTTGATATCCGCGCCCATGGCGGCCAGCTTGCCCACAATGTCTTCATAGCCGCGGTCGATGAACTCAATATTCTCCACCTCGGTGGTGCCATGCGCCGCAAGCCCTGCGATAATCATCGCAGCGCCCGCCCGCAGGTCATAGGCCTTCACCTGTGCACCATGCAGCTCGGCCACGCCTTCAATTACGGCGATTTTGCCGTCCACCGTCACCTTTGCGCCCATGCGCACCAGTTGGTCCATGTAACGAAAGCGGTTGTCGAAAATGCCCTCGTTAAGCACGCTGGTGCCTTCGGCGCGTGCCAGCAGCGCACCAAATTGCGGCTGCATATCCGTGGGGAAGCCCGGGTGGGGCATGGTTTTGATGTTGCAGCGGCGCAGCGGTTCGTTGGCAGCCACCAAAATGCTGTCGTCGAACTCTTTCACCTGCACGCCGCATTCAATGAGTTTTGCGCTAATGCATTCCATGTGCTTGGGAATGACTTGCGTCACCAGTGCCTGCCCGCCGCTTGCGGCAATGGCAGCCATATAGGTGCCGGCCTCAATTTGGTCGGGAATGGTGGCGTATTCGCAGCCATGCAGTTCCTTCACGCCATGGATTTTTATCACATCAGTGCCTGCTCCGCGAATGTCTGCGCCGCAGCTGTTGAGGAAGTTAGCCAAGTCAACCACATGGGGTTCTTTGGCGGCATTTTCCAGCACGGTTACGCCGCGTGCGCGAACCGCCGCTAGCATGATATTAATCGTTGCGCCAACTGAAACAATGTCCAAGTAAATTGACGTGCCTTGTGGTTGGTCGCTTTGCATGCTGATGATGGCGTTTTGCTCAAACGACACTGCGGCACCCAATGCTTCGAAGCCGCGAATGTGCTGGTCAATGGGCCGCACGCCAAAGTCGCAACCGCCGGGCATGGCAACGCGCGCATGGCCAAAGCGCCCAAACAGCGCGCCCAGCAGATAATAACTGGCGCGGCAGTGTTTGGTCAATTCATAGGGCACTTCGCCGCTGTTGAAGTGCCGCGTGTTAATTTCCACGCAATGCTTGTTGATGCGCCGCACATCTGCGCCCAAATCGCGCAGAATGTTCAGCATGACGGTTACGTCGCTGATAAATGGAATATTATCGATGCGGCAGCAGTCGCGCGTTAGAATGGTGCCGGCAAGCAGTGCCAGCACTGCATTCTTTGCTCCGCCGATTTCCACTTGCCCACGCAGCGGCTGGCCGCCATGAATCAAAATTTTCTCCACTTCACTCACCCCATAAGTATCATTACGCCGGATACTGTTCTATTATATCACGATTTCGCAGAAAAATAAAGCCTTTTTTCGCAATTAACTGGTTACAATCTTGTAACTATTTGGATGTAGCTTCTGCAACGGCTAAACGCGCACAAACGGTCAGCAATTCAGTGGCAACAATCAGCTCTTCCATCGGCGGAAAAGTTGGCGCAATGCGCAGATTGCGATCGTGCGGGTCATGCCCGTGAGGGAAAGTTGCGCCCGCGGGCGTGAGGGTCACGCCTGCTTCTTTCAGCAGTTGTGCGCAGCGTTTTGCCGTGCCTTCGGGAAGGTCAAGACTGATGAAATAGCCACCGTGCGGCACCGTCCACGTGGCAACGTCTGTCAAGTCGCGTGCCAGAATATCCAGCACGGCTTCAAACTTCGGGCGAATCAAGTCGGCGTGTTTGCGCATATGTGTCTTAATGCCCGCGAGGTCTTTGAAGTAGCGCACATGGCGCAGCTGGTTGAGCTTATCGTGCCCAATGGTCTGCACGTTCATGCGGGCCTTGACGGCTGCGATGTTCGCCGGGCTTGCGGCCACGCAGCTCACGCTGGCACCGGGGAAGGTAATTTTTGAAAACGAGCACACTTCAATGAAAAAGTCCTCGCTGCCGAATTCTTTTGCGGCTTCGTGTACGCTCAGCAGCACATCGCCGTCGTCATATAAATCATGCACCAGATAGGCGTTATCCCAAATCACGCGGAAGTCCGGGCAAGCGGGCTTGAGCGCCGCAAACGCTCTCACGGTAGTGTCACTAAATGTTTTGCCTTCGGGGTTGCTATATTTCGGCACGCAGATGGCACCCTTCACGGCGGGGTCGTGCACGAGTTCAGCCATCATGGCCATGGCTGGGCCATCGGCCAGCATGGGCACGTTGATCATCTCGATGCCCAAGTGCGCCAGCATGCCAAAGTGACGGTCATAACCCGGCACCGGGCACAGAAACTTTACGCGCCCTCCGGGCGTGCTGTTCCAAGCCCCTGCCATCATTTGCACCAGATAGTCATACATCACGTTGAGGCTGGCGTTGCCGCACACGATGAGTTGCTCGGTGGGCATGTTCATCAGTTCGCTAAACAGCCGCTTGCATTCGGGGAGTCCATCCAGCACGCCGTAGTTGCGGCAGTCAAGGCCGTTTTCGGCGGTGGGCGGGGTGATCCACTTTTCGTCCATCAAGTCATTGGAAAGATCAAGTTGAGCACTTTCGGGCTTGCCGCGGCTCATGTCAAGCGCAAGATTTTTTGCTTTCGCTTGTTCATATGTAGCTTGCAATTGTTGCAGGGTCATGGGAGTTTTCCTCTTTCACATAGCATTGTTTCTATTATACGCAATTTGCACAAAAAAAGCAAGTGCTTTTTAGGGCACTTGCGAAATTAAAAACTTCCTGTTATGAAAGAGAAGGTGCGAATATGTTGCTTGGATTAGCCCAAGCGTATGATTGTTAGCTGCGCATGTTTTCCTTGCAGCTCGCCTTGCTCACTTTTCAGCACTTGCAGGCTAACTTTGCTGCCGCGGTTGAGCCAAGTGACTTGCTGGCCGCTGTCGTGCCCGGGTGTAAGTTCGCTTACCAGCATGCTGCCGCTGTTGTTGATGCCCAGCCGCAGTTGCGCGGTTGGTTTCACGCGGTCAACGGTCAGCTCCCACAGCAGCATGTAGTAGCCATCGTCGGGGATGGTGATCACGCCGCCTTGGCAGGCGTAGCGGCCTTGGCTGTGGTGCGGTTGCAGTGGTATGACTGCGCCGCCGCTGCATGGGGTGAGATGGTAATGCTCGGCGTGGGCGCTGAAATAACTGCGCGTTGTGGAAGGCGGTGCAGCGGGCAGGCGCGGTGCAGGTGCGGCGCGAGTGTTGCGGCAGCGAGAATAGTTGTAAGGTGCGGCCATATGGTTGCTCCTATTATATATAATGAAGAAGACCTGTATTTATAATTCTTATGTAGGCTTTACTGTATTGTATGCGCGGGGTAGGGGAAAGGTGCATGACTACCATACAATATTTACAAATCTCTCACGCATTGCTCTTGACCGCATCCCGCAGGCATGGTATAATAGCAGAATGATGATATAAACTGGGGGATGTTATGCGAATGCTGCAAATTCTCAAACGCAAAGCTGTGCTAGTGATTTGGGCAGGTATGACGGCTTGGGGATATTTTTGGGCCACTTTGATGATTTTCGACCGCTCGCCAAGTTTGCTCATGGCAACGGTATTGAATGCGGTCTTGATTATTTTCCTGCTGCTGTTTGATATTGCCAGCGACTTGATTTATCATGCGTGCTATAAATACATCAGCGGCAGCCGCAACATTTTTCTTAAGATGGTCAACGCTTACTTTGGCGCCTCGTCGATTAAATCGGGCGTGTACTTCTTCTACATTGCCGTGCTCATTGTCACCGCCATCCGTGCCGCTGACCCGGACTTCCCCATTTGGGTTGGCCTGTTTGGCGATGACCACCTAGATCCTTACCTGCTTTCCGTGCGTTATGGCATGTTGCTGCTGCTTGCGGCAGATAAATTCTTGGAGCAAATCACCCAAGACTTGCACCACCGCACAAAGATGGAACAGAAAGCAAGTGCCAAACTTGCAGCAAAATCGGAAAACAGCAATATGGTCCCAAAGCGCAGAAGCATATTTAGCAAAGAGGAAATATAGCTGTCGCTTCGCTGTGTTCTATATATTATTACATAAGGAGTATATCATGTCCAATCTTAACAACCGTGAATTCACCTTGCGAGACTTCACCATTCACATCATCGAAAAGCCCGCGTTTGAAGCGGTTGGCTTCATGCGGCATGTAAAGTTGGATGGCGGCGATATCGCAAAATTTATCGCAGAACTGACCAAAAATGGCCAAATGAGCAAGCTGGGTGCAACATTGCCCGAGCCGCAGCAAATTTGGGTTTGCTTGCTTGACTGCAACTATGCGCCGGGCAAAAAAGCTTGTGCCGTGTGCGACCGCAGTTGTGAAGGCTTTCATACCCGTTGCCTGGTATGCGTGAAAAAAACACCAGCGCATGATTTTTCGGTTTTTGATGCAGACGAATTAACCACTTTGCACATACCCTCCTCGCTTTGGGCAGATTTTCAAAGCGACATCATGGAAGGCTGTGATTTTTACAACGACGCCCAAGCAATCGGCTACCCTTGGAATGAAAAAATTCGCCTGCACTTTGACAATGAACACGATTGGGCACCGGGCCAAACGAGACATTTTTGGCTGCCTGTGAAAAAACTGAAATTGATTGATAAAATCCGCAAGAAATAAGGAGAATATGCCATGCAATTTAATCATCCCAACTTATCTGGCCGCGTTGCCGTTGTCACCGGCGGCGGCGGCGTGCTTTGTGGCGACTTCGCCAAAGTGCTAGCCGCGCAGGGCTGCAAAGTGGCCGTGCTGGATCTTAACCTTGAGGCCGCGCAGCAAGTGGCAAACGAAATCACAAGCGCAGGCGGAACTGCCATTGCCCTAGCCTGCAACGTGCTTGAGCGCGAAAGCATCGCCGCGGCACATGCTGCCGTAACAGAACAGCTCGGCTCGTGTGATATCCTCGTCAACGGCGCGGGCGGCAATCACCCCAGCGGTACCACCAGCAAAGAAACCCTCGAACCCGCCGATCTTGATGGCGTTGACGAAGGCATCAAAACTTTCTTCGACCTCGACCCACAAGGCATTTCGCGCGTGTTTGATTTGAACTTCCAAGGCACGTTGCTACCCACGCAAGTGTTTGCGCGTGACCTCGCAGGCAAGCCGCATGCTGCCATCATCATGATCACCAGCATGAACGCCATTCGTCCGCTGACGAAAATTCCGGCGTACTCGGCGGCCAAAGCAGCGGTGCATAACTTCACGCAGTTCATGGCGGTGCACTTCGCGCCCGTGGGCATTCGCGTGAATGCCATTGCGCCGGGCTTTTTCAGCACCAACCAAAACAAAACCCTGCTGTGGAACGAAGACGGCAGCCCTACCCCGCGTGCGGGCAAAATTCTCGCTGCTACGCCGATGGGTCGCTTTGGCACGCCGGATGAACTGCGCGGCGCGCTGCTTTATCTGTGTGATGAGACCTACAGCGGCTTTGTTACCGGCAGCATGATTGCGGTGGACGGCGGGTTTAGTGCATACAGTGGGGTGTAGCCATGTTTTCGCTGCAAATCACGCGCATGTACTGGATACTTGATGACGGCAATGACAACCCCGGTGATTTGTGCCTGCACGGCGACGTAACCGTTCGCATTGGCGACACGGTGCTGGAAGACGACAACTGCTGCGTCAGTGCCGCAGCTCTGTTCCTGTTGCGCACACTGACAGATGACCACGTGGAAACTTGCTATATGCCCATACTCCCTTACTGTGGGCACGCCATGTGGCCGCAAGAAGACAGCGACGATGTGTTCATCTGCGGCTGTCCAAACGGCACGGATTTCGACGTGCAGCACATTGGCGATAATGTAGAAGTCATTCCATCGCACGGCAAACCCGTGAATTTGCTGCTGGAAGACTACCGCAAAAATGTGCACGCCTTCGCCGACCAAGTTATGTCGTACTATCACGCCAGTCAGCCAAAAATCATGCCCGAAGATGACCATGACCGCAAGGGCTACATCGCCTTTTGGCGCGAGTTCGCACGGCGGCGCGGCATTGCATTGGAGGACACCCCATGCCCCACATAACCGCCATCATCGGCAAAATCTGCTGCGGCAAAACTACTTACGCAACCACCCTGTCGGGCGTTACTCTCTCGGTTGATGACTTCATGTTGCCGCTGTTTGGCCAACACTGCGAAATGATTGAAGCCAAGCTCGGCCTTGTGCAAGACTGCCTGCTGCAACAGGCCCGGCAACTCATCGCCAAAGACATTGACGTGATTTTTGACTGGGGCTTTTGGCGGCGCGCCGAGCGCGAGAAAGTCGCGGCGTTTTGTGCGCAGCATGGTATTGAGCTGCAATGGCACTATATTGACATCCCCGAAGCGCAACGCCAAGAGCAAATCAAACAGCGCAACCACGCCATTGAGCTTGGTCTGAAAGCGTACTACGTCAGCCCCGGCCTGTTCGCCAAATGCAATGAATTGTTCGAAGAACCGGAGGAAATCGATGGACTTACGCGCATATAATCGCATTGCGGTCATCGGCTGCCCCGGCAGCGGAAAAAGCACGCTGTCGCGCACCATTGCCGCGCACACCGGCCACCCGCTCATTCACTTGGACTACGAAAATTGGTCGCCCGGCTGGGTGGCGCTGCCGAAAGAGGAGTTCATTGCTAAGCAACACGAATGGGTAGCAGGCGAGCGCTGGCTGATTGATGGCAATTACCAAGGCACGGTAGAGATTCGATTTGTAGCAGCGGATTTAGTGATATTCTTGGATTTATCGCGCTGGTTGTGCATATGGCGCATGAACAAACGCCGCAGCAAACCTCGTCCTGACGTAAAGCCCGGTTTGAAAGATAGTGGCTTTTTCACCAAAGAATTTGCAAAGTTTTCGCGATTCGTCTGGCGCTATCGCAAAGCGAGTCGCCCCAAAGTCCTTGCGCTGCATGAGCAACATCCCAACGTAAAGTTTATTCAATTGCGCACACGCAAACAAGTGAAAGCATTTCTTGAAGATACATTAACTAAGCACTAAGCATTAAGAACTAAGCACTGGAGGATAACATGGCCGGTCATTCCAAATGGAACAACATCAAGCGCAAAAAAGAGAAAACCGACGCACAGCGTGCGAAAATCTTCACCAAGATGGGGCGCGAGATCGCCGTTGTGGTTCGCGAAGGCGGGCCTAACCCTGCGGAAAATTCCCGCCTGAAGGACGTGATTGCCAAGGCCAAAGCCAACAACGTGCCTAACGAAAACATCGAGCGCATCATCAAAAAAGCCAGCGGCGAAACCGGTGGCGCGGCCTTTGAAAGCAACGTGTATGAAGGCTATGGCCCCAGCGGCGTGGCGGTGATTGTGGAGACCCTCACCGACAACCGCAACCGCACCGCAGGCGACATGCGGCACTATTTTGATAAGTATGGCGGCAACTTGGGGCAAAGCGGCTGTGTATCGTTCATGTTTGCGCGGCAAGGTGTGCTGTTGGTTGAGCAAGCCGACGAAGACGCGCTGATGGAAGCCGCCCTAGAAGCCGGTGCGGTGGATTTCATCGCAGAAGGCGGCGTGTTTGACATTCGCTGTGAACCGGCGGATTTCAGCAAAGTGCGCGATGCACTGGAGGCCGCGGGCTATGCTTTTGCCAGCGCGGAAGTTGAGTATGTGCCTTCTACGTACACGCAGCTGACAGCCGAAGACGACATCAAAAAAATGACCAAGCTGCTCGACATGCTGGAGGACAACGACGACGTGCAGGCCGTTTGGCACAACTGGGAGGAAAGCCATGCCGAAACTTAAACTGCCCGATGCCGTAAGCGACGGCACTTTCCTAGAAACGCTGCTGCGCAAGGCGGTGCAAACAAAGGGCATTCGCATTGACCGCGAAAAATTCTTGCGCAAAGAGCTGGACAAGCATTTTCCTGCTGAGGTGGTGCAACATGCCATTGCCGAAAACCCGGCGCAAGCAGGCATTTCGCCCGAGCAGCTTGAGAAAATCGCCAAGGCCTGCATCACCTATGAAACGGGTAAAGTTAGCTTGATTTCGGCTGGCGCGGGCGTGCTTGGCTTCAAGGCTATGGGCGTAACAGTACCTGCGGATTTGCTGCAATTTTTCGGGCATGTGGTGCGCGTGCTGCAAAAATTGGCCTATCTTTACGGCTGGCCCGAGCTGTTGTTTAATGATGACGACGAATTAGACGACGCCACGCAAAACCAGCTGACTTTGTTTGTTGGTGTGATGTTTGGCGTAAAAGCCGCGACCTCTGCTGTGGGCAAAATTGCGGCCGCCATGGCGCAGAACATACCTAGGCATCTTGCGCAGCAAGCGTTGACAAAAGGCACAATCTACCCGATTGTCAAGCGCGTGGCAGCGATGGTTGGCGTAAAAATGACCAAGAAAATGTTCGCCAGCGGCGCGGGAAAAGTCATTCCTGTTGTGGGTGCTGCGGTGTCGGGCGGGGTAACCTTCGCCATGTTCATGCCCATGTCTTTGCGCTTAAAAAAGCACTTGGTTGGGCTGCCCATGGCAAGTCCCGAGCATTATTTGCAACCCACGCCGCGTGATATCATTGACATTGAGCTGGACTTTAGCGACATTAACCTATTAGAAGACGACATTGAAACATAAAATTCGGAGGATACACACATGCAAAAGATCAAAGTTCAAGGCATGCGCTTTGTGGACGAACAAGGCCGCGAGCGCATTTTCCACGGGGTGAATCTCAAGGGTGGGCAGCACATTGACTGGCTGGACGAAGAGTTTTTTCGCAAAGGCGCAGCACTGGGGCAGCGTCTGCTTCGCCTTGGCCCGCACTGGGATCAGTTTGAACCCGAGCCGGGGCAATACAACGAGGAATTCTTGGCGAAGGTGGACAACGTCTTCAACTTGGCCGAGAAGTACGGCTGGTATATCTTCCTCGACATGCACCAAGACTGCTATTCGTGGTTTCGTGAGCCATTTTACTCCGGCGGCGCACCGAAGTGGGCCTGCCTGACAGACGGTCTCAAGCCTCGCAAACCCAAAATCGTGTGGGCAGAAGGCTACTTCATTGACAAAGCGCGCTGGCGCTGCTTCGACAACTTTTGGCGCAATGCCGAGGTGCATGGCAAAGGCTTGCAAGACCACTACGCTGCGCTGTGGCAAATGCTTGCCAAACGCTATGGCGACCACCCCGCCTTGTTCGGCTGGAACATCATGAACGAGCCTTTTCCCGGCACGCCCGGCGGCAAGATGTTTCGCAAGCTGGTGGCGAAAATGGTGCGCATTGGCTTCGTTAGCCCAAGTCTCAAGCGCATCCAGTTCCTGAAAAAATGGCGCAACCCGGATAAACACGGCTTCATGCTTGACGTGCTGACACCAAAGATCATGGCGAAAGTCACCGGCGCACGCAGCGTGACGAAAATTTTATACAAGTTCGAGCGCGAGCACTATGGCCCGTTCATCGCCAAAATGGGTGCTGCTATTCGCGAAGTCACACCTAAGGGGATCATCATTTTTGACCAGTGTTATTACTGCAACTTGGGCATCCCCAGCAAAATGCCACTGCCGCAAGGCGAAGACCAAATTTGCTTTGACCCGCACGGTTACGACTTCATGGTAGACACCCCGGCCTATAAGCATGCCAACAACCCGCGCGTGGGCTTCATGTTTGGGCAAATGCGCAAAGCCCAGCTAGACTTCGGCATTCCCGTCATCTGCGGCGAGTGGGGCGGCGGCGGCGAAGGCGAAGACTTTCTGCCGCACATTGGCTTTTTGATGGACATGTTCGACAGCTGGAACTGGAGCAACTGCTACTTCACCTATGGCCCTGCGCTGTTCGACAACCCCATTACGCGTTACCTAGCGCGGCCCTACCCTTGGGCGGTGAATGGCACGATTGACAACTTCAACGTGGACATGGAAAATAAGACTTTCACGCTCAATTACACGCCCAACAACAGCGATGCTCCCACCGAGATTTTTCTGCCCAACGGCTATGAATCGGTGGAGGCTGGCGATGCGCAGGTCAGCTATGAAAACAACCTGCTTAGCATTCACACCAATGCCAAGCAGATTGTGGTGAAGTATAAGTAATCGCTAAAAGCCAATCAGCACGCTATGCATACCAAGCTCAATGTAGTCCCCCGCGGCGTTGCTCACGCGCAACGCCGGCACATGGATGTCCGAGTTCCAAAACTCTTCATGTGCCAACAATGCTTGCAGCGTGTAGCGGTACGTCAGCCCACTTTCGCCCACCACTTCGCCAAACACAAAACCCGGCGCAGCAAAGGTGTGGCTAAAATCAAGGCTGCCGTTTTCCATGGCAAAGCTTGCTGTTTCCACGCCATCTTCTTCTACAATAATGCGCACTGCAACTGCACTGTCGTTAAACGGCAGTGCAATTTCGTTATAGTGCAGCGTAACGTTCCAATTGTGGTATCTCATTGTGTATCCACCGCTGTGCCAAAACAGTCCGTCAAACATGTGCTCCATAAACAATGGAAATTGCTCATTTCGATAAACCCCGCCTGAATACAGCGTAATGCGATAACCCAAGTGATGATCTGTGGGCAGCGCAACGCGCCCCTCAAACCTGCCGTTTTGCAGCTGCATGGGCATGCTTTCGTCTTGCAGCGTGAGTGTTGCGCGGCTGTTGGCGCCGAACTCGCGTGGCACAGCACTAACCAGTAGTTCGAGCTCAAGCGTGTCCGTGTCGATGGCAAAGTCGTTGGTAATATCCAGCCAAAGCTGGTCTTGCTGTTGCAGCACATGATAAATTTGCTCTAACATGATGCTGATGTGATGTGTATCGACGTGTGCATAGCTATGCAAGCGAATACGCCCGACCGCCTGCACTATCAACACGGCAAACACCGTGCCTAGCATCAGCGCAGCGCAAATTGCCACCGCCACAAACTGCCGAAAATATTTCTTGAACATCGCACACCTCCACTTTTTTCACTATCATAGCACAAGTCGGCTACTTTGTCAAGCGTTCAAATTTACGCAGCTCCCGCATGGCTTGCCCGCTTAGCAGCCACACACCCAGCAAGTTCGGCAGCGCCATGAGCATGTTGAGCACATCAGCGATGGACCACACCAGATTCAATTGCATGGCACTGCCCAGCACAATAGCGCCCAAGTATAGCAGGCGATAGGGCTTGGTGCTGCGCTCGCCCAGCAACCAGCGTGCGCCCTGCTCGCCGAAGTATGACCAGCCCGTGAGCGTGGCAAAGGCAAACAGCACAATGCACAGCGCAACAAAGTGCGCACCCGCCGCGCCAAACACCGTGGCGTAGGCCGCGCTTGCCATGGCGACATCTGTGTGACCGCTTGCGAATGCACCGCTTGCGATGAATACCAGCGCCGACACCGTGCACATAATCAGCGTGTCAATCACCACCTCGGCGATGCCCCACATGCCCTGCACGGCCGGTTGCTGCACATCAGCTGCTGCGTGAATCACCGCACTCGTGCCCAGCCCTGCTTCATTCGTAAACACGCCCCGTGCTACACCGTAGCGCAGGGCTGTTTTTATGCTATAGCCCACAGTGCCGCCTACGGCAGCACGAAAAGCAAATGCCTCGCTGAACATCAGCGCGATGCTTGCTGGCAATGCCGCACGATGCGCGAACAGCACAATCAAGCTGGCCAGCAAAAACACGCCCGTCATAATCGGCACCACGAACTCAGTCACACGGCCAATGCGCTTTACGCCGCCGAAAATCACTAAGCCAACTAATCCTGCTGCAATCATGCCGGTGATCCACGGCGACAGCCCCACGCTTTGTCGCACGGCTTGCGCCATGGCGTTGGCTTGCGTCATGTTGCCAATGCCGAAGGCCGCGGTGGCCAGCAGCGCGGCGTAAACTCCACCCAAACTTTTGCTGCCCAACCCGCGGGCGAGATACTCCATCGGGCCGCCCATCCATGCGCCGCTGGGCAGGCGCCTGCGATACTTCAGCCCCAGAATGTTTTCCGCGCAGATGGTCATCGTGCCCAGCACCGCAGACAAAAACATCCACACGATTGCGCCCGGGCCGCCCAAGGTGAGCGCAGTCGCTACGCCGACGATGTTGCCAGTGCCTAGGCAGGCAGCCAGTGCGCCGGTGAGTGCCTGCCACTGCGAAATACTGTGTTTGTCGCTGGTTTGGCGCGCGGTAAGCAAACTGCCGAAGGTCATGCGATTCCACAGCCCAATGCGGCGCAGAAAAAACCCACGGCTGCGCACCGTTAAGTACGCACCCGTGAGCAGGAATAGTGAGAGAAAGAAAGTCATGTGCCAAGTTTATGCGAACGCTCAGCGCTTCATGCTTGCAGCAAATATCCAAGCAGCAATGGCACGGTGTAGTTTTCGGCATCTTCGTTTGAATTGGCAATCGTGTCGAATCCCACCAAGCTAAAACCCTGTGCAAGATAAAACGCAATGGCGTGTTCGTTGCACGAGTAGGTTTGCAACACAATGGCGCGGTGGGCTTCGTCGCGGGCGTGTTGCTTCACAACATCCATCAGTGCGGCAGCCACGCCTTTGCGTCGATAGGCTTCGTCGGTCCACATCAACGAGATGTACAAGCGATTTTTGCCCTCAGCGGCGGCTTGTGCCACGCCAATGAGGCGTTCACCGTCAAACGCACCCCAAGCTTGGTCTGCTTCGCTGCCCAACAATGTGTTGGTATATTTTATCTCCCTGCGTTGTGCGAGCTTTGTTTTGGTTAGCGTGGAGGTGAAATCCTCGCCTGTTTGTACCGTATTAACGGCATAGCAACTGTCCGCGTAGTCGCAAAACATGATCTTATATCCCTGCCACATTTCATGATCAAGCGGTGCAATGTTATATGGCATAAAACCTCCATTATCCGCGCAGTTTAGCAAAAAAATCTTTGAGCAGCGCTGCACTTTCATCCGCCAGCAAGCCGCCCTCCATGCGGGGTCTGTAGCTTGCATGCTTGTTGTCGCTGGCTGCAAACACCACGCGCGGAATGTGCGCATTGGCAATCGCACCAGCACACATGGGGCACGGCTCAAGTGTAACGAACAGTTCGCATTGCCACAAGCGCCAGCCGCCCAGTGCCTTGCAGGCAGCATCAATCGCAATCATTTCTGCGTGGTACAGCGCGTTTTTGCCTTGCTCACGTTGATTATAACCTTCGGCGATGATTTCACCGTCTTTCACGATTACACAACCGACCGGCGTTTCGCCTTCATCGGCGGCTTGGCGGGCAAGTTCCAGCGCTCGTCGCATGAATAGTTCGTCAGTCGTCATGCGTCAATTCGCCGGGCGATGCCTTTTTCGGCTTTCACGGGCACGCCCGCAAATGGTTCCATGCCGGTTGCATCAAACTGGAATGCCGTTTCGGTGAGGATGTTCAGACAGGCCTCCATGGTTTTGGGTTGCAGGGCATCGGGGGTATCTAGGCAGGTGTGGTAGTAGGCCGGCGGGCCGGGATCCATGGCGGCAAAGGTTATGCTGCGCATACCCAGCGCAGAGGAAGCCGCTGCGTCGCTTGCGCCGAAAAACACCGTGCGATAGGGGATTTCGTAGCCCGCATTTTTGGCGGCTTGTTTCATCATTGCGGCGGCGGCGAGGTCGTGTTTCACGGTGTTGGTGCGATCGGAAATCATGATGGCCATGTGGTCAAAGTCTGTCATGGTGTCCACGCCAACGAATAGGGTTTCCACGTCTTTATAGGCCTCAAGATTTTTCTTCACAAAGTCTTTTGCGCCGCGCAGGCCGCTTTCTTCGCAGCCACTGCACATGATAATCAGCTCGGTGTTCTCTAAGCGATTGTCGGTTTCGTGCAGCATGCGTGCCACGGCCATGGGCACATAGCAGCCGGTGAGGTTGTCGTTGGCGCCCAGCACGGGTCGGCGGCGGTTTTCAAAAAACCAGCAGAAAATCAGCAGTGGGCTTAGCGCAAAAAAGAGGATGGACAGCACGAAATTACTTTGTCCCTGCACCGTGCCGATAATCGAAATCACAATGCCAAACAGCACAACTGCAAGTGTGCTGCCAATCAAGATTGCGCCAAGCGGCGGGAAATTCAACTTGCCGGCCAAGCGAAAGAAGTTCCACTCATATACCGAGTCGGCATGGCCGCACATAATGAGGCGACGTTTGACTTCGCCAGTGGGTTTTTGCACGGCGATGAGGTTATGTGATGTTTTCTTGCGAAAAAATGGGTCAAGAAACTCTTGGTAAAGCAAAAACTGCAACACGGCAGAAAGCAAACCCACAAGCAGCAAAATCAGGCTTATCCACGCAAAGTTGAAAAAGTAGGATACAGCGGCGGTAACGCCCAGCACAGCCACCAGTCGAATCCAGCCCATAAAAGCGCGCGGTGCAGTTTTGAATGGTTCAATGCGGGTTTCTTCGCAGCAGCCCTCCAAATCTTTGGCCATCATTTGCTGGCTTTTGAGTTCTTCCGGACTTGCCGGCAGGCGCGGCCCGCACTCGTCGCAGACTTTTTTGATGCCGCGCACGGCAAAGTTGGTGTACTCACGAAGCTTGGCAGGATAGTTGGCAATGCGTTGGTTAGCGGTCATGTGAAATTTCTCCTTCTTGACATTTGTTGAAAAATGAGTTAAACTATAAGTAGACATGACGAATGGGGGAAACCATGAAAAAAAGCAAGCTATATCTCATTGCAGGGCTGGTGTTGGCTGCTGTGCTGATGGTTACAGTGGTGATATATCACGCGGTGCCAAACAGGCAGCTGGAAACCGAGTCGCCCGTCACTGCCGCACAAACCGAAGCCACGACCGAAACAGAAGACGACACCACCCTTGAAGACGAAACCACCGTGGCAGATGAAACCACAGCAAATGCAACAACCGCAGCAACGGCTGCTGCCACGCAAGCTAATACCACAACACGTGCGCCGCAACAAGCGGGCTGGGTTTATCCCTTTAATTTTCCGGGGGTATATCCTGCGCTGGCATATATCCCCAGTGGCAACGATTTTTATCTCATTCTCGTCAACCGCCATAACGCACTGCCGGACAACTTCACCCGAGACCACCTAGATTTGGTGACCGCCATGCCGGGTTATCCCACCCTCATGCATCGCACAGCTGCGCGGTATTTTCAGCAAATGTATCAAGCTGGGCGAGCGGCGGGCGTGGTGCTCACTCCACTTGGTGGCTACCGTGACACCGCGCACCAAAACCGCAACTTCACCAACCGCATTCAACGTTATCGCAACGAAGGGCACTCGCATGCCGTGGCGGTGGACATGGCCACGCGCTGGATTAAACCGCCGCGTTGTAGCGAACACGAAACCGGCCTTGCCATGGACATTGGCCGCATCAACATGAATTTCAGCCATAGTGCGGAATATCGCTGGCTGTTGCAAAACGCGCACAATTTTGGCTTCATTTTGCGTTATCCGCCCAACAGCATTCAGTACACCTATGTCAATTACGAACCTTGGCACTGGCGCTTTGTGGGTGTGGAAAACGCCACAGCAATCCGCGCAAGCGGCTTAGTGCTTGAGCATTGGCTGCGTCAGCGTTAGTTCACGTTATCTTTGGTCAGCACAATTTTCACCGTTAAAAATAAAATTTTAATATCCAGCCAAAGTGACTGTTTGGTAATATATTCCGCGTCAAGGGCAACCTTGTCGCGGTCGTTTACTTTGGCGCGGCCATTCACCTGTGCCCAGCCAGTTAGTCCCGGCGGCACGCTGTAAATACCTGCCTCTTCGCGCAGTTTGCGAATGCGTCCCTCTTCGGGAATCAGCGGCCGTGGGCCAACAAAACTCATGTCGCCGCGCAGGATATTCCACAGCTGCGGCAGTTCGTCTAGGCTTAGCGCACGCAAAAACTTGCCGCTGCGGGTGAATTTTCCATACCTAGCAGCTAGCTGCTGCGGGCGGTTGCGGGTGTCACGCGGCATGGTGCGAAACTTAAAAATGGTGAATTCCTTGTTGTGGCGTCCCACGCGCTGCTGTTTGAACACCACTGGTGCGCCGTCGTCGAAATAAACCAACAGCGTGATGATGCCCAGCAAGGGCAGTAGCAAAATCAGCGCGAAAACGCTGGCGATGATGTCAAAAGTGCGTTTTATATTCCCACACTCCCTATGTTTAATTCCTCGTAGCCTGTTGCTTCAGGTACGCATTGATAAACCCGTCTAGGTCACCGTCCATCACGGCCTGGATGTTGCCATTTTCGTGCCCGGTGCGGTGATCTTTGGCCAATTGATAGGGCATGAACACATACGAGCGAATCTGGCTGCCCCAAGCAATGTCCATCTGCACGCCCTTGATGTCTTCGATTTTCTCTAGGTGCTGTCTCTCTTTGATTTCAATGAGCTTGCTCTTGAGCATCTTCAGCGCAACGGCGCGGTTTTGCAGCTGGCTGCGCTCCACTTGGCAGCTGGTTACAATGCCCGTGGGAATGTGCGTGAGCCGCACGGCCGAGCTGGTTTTGTTCACCTTTTGCCCGCCGGCGCCGCTTGCACGATACACGTCCATCTTAATGTGATCAGGGTTAATGTCGATGTTCACGTCGTCGTCGATTTCGGGCATGACTTCAAGGCTTGCGAACGAGGTGTGCCGCCTGCCGCTGGAGTCAAATGGCGAGCAGCGCACCAAGCGGTGCACCCCGTTTTCACTTTTGAGAAAGCCATAGGCGTTTTCGCCGCTAATCATCAGCACGGCGGACTTAAGTCCGGCTTCTTCGCCATCCAAAAAGTCAATGAGTTTGGCGGTGTAGCCACGCCGCTGCGCCCAGTGGGTATACATGCGCACAAGCATCTCATTCCAGTCTTGTGCTTCAGTGCCGCCCGCGCCTGCGTGGAAGGATAAAATGGCGTTGTTGCCATCAAACTCGCCCGAAAGCAGCGTCGCTAAGGTCATCGATTCAAGCGTGGCAATCACTTGGTTTGTTTGCTCGCGGCATTCGTCCAGCAGAGTTTCATCGCCTTCCTCCACCGCAAGCTCAATCATGGTCAGCGCATCGTCATGGGCAGCGGCAAGTTTTTCATAGCCCGCGATTTTGCCTTTGAGCGCGGCAATGCGTTGCAGCACCGCTTGGCTTGACTTTGGGTCATCCCAAAAGTCTGCGGCGGCGCACTGGTCTTCCAGCTGTGCAATTTCGCTTGCGGCGGTCTGCAAAGCCAAAGCTTGGCGCAAATGCTCCAGTTTATCCTGTTGGCCTTGTAGTTGTAAGCGCAGTTCATCAAATTGTAGCATGAACCCTCCGTAATTATTGCCCTCTGAAGAAATATGGGTCTTGCATCAAGTACCAGTTGCCCCCGAAGCGCACCAGCGAGAAGAAGCTTGTGCCATCATAGGAACTAGCTGTGGCATTGATCGTATAATGCACCACCATGTGCGCGAATTCCTCCGCCACCATGCTCATGACGGCAAACTCTTCAACCGAAGTCACAAGATTAGGTGGCAGGTCGGCTTGGTTGGCGGCGAAGAATGTGGGTTCCTCAACCCGGTGGCTGGTGTTGATTACCACGCCCCACAGATCGAGCAAGCCGTCGCGCATATATTGCTCAAATGGCTCGCGCATGGGCTGTGCAATGTCTTCGTAGGGGATTGCGCCGAATGCCGACAGGTTAAATAACGCATCAGCATCACGGTTTTCAATGGCGGCGAAGTAGTTTCGAATCACGCGCTCAACAGGCGTTGTGCGGTTGTTCAATGCGATGACTGCCACAACCAGCGCAAGCGCCGCCACAGCAGCCACAACCACCAGCATGATGATTTTTTTATTCACGCCTGTTTTTTTCTTTTTCGGTTGTTCGGGCATGGGGGGCAGTTCCCACAACGTTGAAGCTTGATTTTGTGTTGCCATATAAAAACCCTCCTATATGTACAAATATTATTTATTATAACACATTGCAAGCAACATGGCAAGCCTTTTCGCGGAAAATAAAAATCGTGCATCCAAAAAAATGAATGCACGTGAAGTCCCGCTGCTATTCCGTGCGCAGCGCAACAACGGGGTCTTTCTTCGCCGCCGAGCGTGACGGCAGCAAACCCGAAGCAAGCGTGAGAAACACGCTAATGCTCACCATCATCACGGCATAAAACCAGGGGAAAATGGCGATTGTTCTGATACCCTCAAGGTGCCAAATAATGAGATTGAGAAAAAAAGAAATAGCGAATGTAACGCCAATTCCAATTAAACCGGAGAACAGGCCAATGATAAACGTTTCGGCGGTGAAGAGGTTTGACACATCGCGTTTTCGGCCGCCCAGTGAGCGAATCACGCCGATTTCTTTGATGCGTTCAACAACAGACACATAGGTGATAATCCCAATCATCACGCAAGACACAACAAGCGCAAGGGACGTAAAGCCGATTAACGCAAAGGTGACGATGTTGATGAGGCTGTTAATCATCGCTACAATCAACGAAAGTGCGTCTGTGTAGATGATTTCGTCGCGTTGATCTGCCTCAATCGTGATATATTGGCCTTGCGATTGACTGAAAAATGTGAGGCTTTCGTCGGCGTTCCAGCGGTCAAGGTGTTGCAACACAAATTCCTTTTGCTCAAAGTCAGCGGCAAAAATGGAGATGCTGTGCGGCATATCAACGCCACCGAGCTGTTGCAAGCTGATGGTTCTGACGCGCGCCATTTCTTCCAGCTGTCTGTTGCCGGCAACCATGCCGCCGGCCATGGCAACAAATGGCGCTTGGTTGCCCAAAAAGCCGACGTTATCCTCGAAGCGTTCGCCCAAAAAGCTGTAGGAATACTGGAATGTGATGCTGACAGGCGGAATGTTTCGGATGTCGTCATCCGTGCCGGGCAGAAAGTTACCTAACCCATCGGAAAGTTGCGAAACACCTTCGTCTAGGCCTGCAAAACCACCTTGTATGGCAGCAATCCCCTCGGCAAGCATGCTAAAGCTATCATCCAACAGGGCAAGTTGGTCGAAATCCAAGGTCTCTCCATCGCCGCCCTCAAAGCTCTGAAGCATCCTTCTGATGTTTGGGTCTAGCATCAGCAACGGATTGCTGCGAAACACATTTTCCAGCTCGGCCATAAACTCCGAAAGCGTGTCAACCATCACAACCGTTCCGTCTTGCAGCTGCCGAACGCCGGCCAACAAATGATCTAGGCCATCACCTAGTTGAGCAGTGCCTTCGCTCAGTCGTTCTACGCCGTCGGCCGCTGCTTGCAAGTCGTCCATCAAGCCGCTGGCTGTGTCGCCGCTGGAGGTGCTTTCTTGCTCATTGTTGATGAGCATGGTGACGATTTCTGAGTTTGTGTTCACATCAATAATATGTCTGGCCAGCGCGTGGGTGTAATAAAACGCGCTTTCTAGGCTACCGTAAGAGCTGCCCTCTCTGGGTGCCAATATGCCCACAACCGTCAACTGCACGCCGTTGCGAAAGTCATCGTGTCTGGTGGCGTGGTAAAAAAACTGTGACTCACTGTTCTCGTCCATTTCAAACACAACGTCGTTTGGATACCACGCAAAGCTTTGCCCAACGATGTCTTGATAGCTAAAGCGTTGCCGATGAAACTCAGGAATATAGTGCTCGTTGGGGCTGCCGTCTTCCTCAGCAAGCGTGCGGAACACGATGTTGAGAAATTCCTCTTGCGTGTAATAACCCAGTTGAGCAAACAGCAAATCGTTCAACACGCTATTATCTTGAAGCACAACCACAACATCGCCTTTTTCGCTTGCCATGCGCCCATAAAGCAAGTCATACTGCGTTAAGATGTATTCTTCGTTTTGGGGCAGCTGGTTGAACAAATTGGTGAGGTTTATGATGTGGTCTGCGTGTGCGGCGTGCGGGGTGCGGCGCAGCACGGATGCATACATGTTGCGAATGGCGGCAAGGCTCATGTTCACGGGTTCGCTGTCTGCATATTCTCGGAAATCCGTGAAGATGTTGTTGGTCACATCTAGCCCATAGTTGAAGAAAATCTCCGCAACATATTCCGGTGGCATGGTTTGAAGAAAGTCGATGTATTCCCGCGTAATGTGATTTTCCAGCATGATGTTTTCGGCAAACGAAGCACGCGCGGCAAGCGCGTCAACCATGGCGTTAACATTCACATAACCGGCTTCACGCACGGCGGCCACGCGGTCGCTCGGGCCGCTGCCGCCAATGAGCGCACCAAGATTCATGCCTGTTTGCGTGATGCGAATGGGGTTGCCGGAAAGCATGTCGTTTTGCATGTGCCCGATAAACGTTTGCATGCCGAACGAGATGGAAAGCACCACAGACACCCCGATGATGCCAATGGAGCCTGCGACGCTGGTCATAATCGTCCGCGTTCTTTTGCTAATGAGGTTTTGCAAAGAAAGCTTGAAGGCTGTCCACGCAGACATTTTGGCTTTTGCGCTTTTGGCTGCAGGTTTTGATGCAGTAGACTCGTTTTCTGGCGTATACGGATTCGTGTCGTTTTGCAAGCGGCCGTCCAACAGCTTGATAATCCGCGAAGAATATTGTTCGGCAAGCTCCGGGTTGTGCGTAACCATGATGACCAGTTTTTCTTTGGCAATCTCTTTGATGAGTTCCATGATTTGGATGGAAGTTTTAGTATCAAGCGCGCCGGTGGGTTCGTCCGCAAGAAGAATTTCGGGGTCGTTCACCAGTGCACGCGCAATGGCCACGCGCTGGCACTGGCCGCCTGACAATTGGTTAGGGCGCTTGTGGGCTTGGTCTTTTAGCCCAACCTTTTCTAATGCTTTCAACGCCTTGGCGGTGCGTTCGGCCTTGCTGATGCCTGCGATAGTTAGCGCAAGCTCAACATTGCCCAACACCGTTTGGTGGGGGATTAAATTATAGCTTTGAAAGATAAACCCAACGCGGCGATTTCGATAGACGTCCCAGTCTTTGTCTTTGAACTTTTTGGTGCTCACACCGCCGATGAACAAATCGCCGGTTGTGCAGTGATCCAGCCCGCCAACGATGTTCAGCAGCGTGGTCTTTCCGCAGCCCGATGGGCCTAATATCGACACAAACTCGTTTTCGCGAAACGATAGGTCAAGCCCTTTTAGCGCTTGCACTTTTGTGTCAGCAACCTTATAGTCTTTGGTAATACCGGATAAACGCAACATGTACAGTTTCCCTTCGAAAATGATTAGAACCTCAACTTATAGTTTATCACGCTATGCCTTTCAAGTCAAGCCCCATTGTTAGGCTTGCAATTGTGCTGGGAATATTGCATAATAAACTTGAAGAAAAGCTAAGGAGAACTCGCATTGCAAACTTGCATGTTGCGGGCTATCAAAACCACCCGCAGGCGCAGCTTTGGCGTGTGTGATATTAATCGAGCAACTACGCCGCAATTGCATAAAAATTTGCGAAAAGTTTTTCTTGACAGCGATGGGAAACTGTGATATAATGGATAAGTTAACGCGGGGTAGAGCAGTTGGCAGCTCGTCGGGCTCATAACCCGGAGGTCACAGGTTCAAGTCCTGTCCCCGCAACCAGTGGCGAGTCGCCATTCACAAAACACGCACTTACTTCCGTGAGTGCGTGTTTTTTGTTCCCACGACAAAGCCCTTATCGATATCCGCACCAGTGGCGAGTCGCCACTCACAAATGTTGTTACAAATTTTGCAACAACATTTTTTATCTTGTCAAAAACTTGCGTGTTGCCGCAAGTCCCAGCCGCAATGGCAAAGGCTCCAGCCGCCCGGCGGTTTTTTTCAGCGCTTTTGCAATGGCAATGTTCTGCGGGCACTGGCGTTCGCACTTGCCGCAGCCGTTGCATTGGTATGGACCAACGGGATGCTTGCTTAGCGCAGCCGTGCTGTTGACATAAAGTGAAATGCCGGTGGTGAAGCCCTGCGCATAGCTCGAGTTATAGGCCGACAAACAGGCCGGAATGTTGATTCCCTTGGGGCAGGGCAGGCAATAGTTGCAGCCGGTGCAGGGGATTTTGTAGGACTTGCGAAACAGCGCAACCACATCATCATAGATAGCTAGCTCGGCATCGCTTAGCGGCTTGAACTCGCTTGCCGCGCGCATGTTTTGCTGCACTTGTTGGGTGCTGCTCATGCCGCTAAGCACAAGTGTGACTTCGCTTTGGTTCCACAACCAGCGCAGCGCCCAGTCGGCGGGGCTAAGTTGCTGGTTGGCTTTGTTGAACAAATCAATTGCTTGTTTGGGCAACCCGGTGGCCAGCCTGCCGCCCAGCAGCGGTTCCATCACAAACACGGGGATGTTTTTCGCAGCGGCAGCCTTCAAACCCGCTTGGCCTGCCTGATAATGCACATCGTAGTAGTTATATTGTATCATGCAAAAATCCCAAGCATGGGCATCAATAACCTTGAGAAAATCAGCGCAAGTGCCGTGATAAGAAAAGCCGAAGTTGCGAATCTGTCCGGCCTTCTTTCTTTCTGCAACCCAAGCCTCAATGCCCCAATCGCGAAATTTCTCCCACAGCGCAAAGTCCGGAACATTGTGCAGAAAGTAGTAGTCGATGTAATCCGTTTGCAGGCGGCGAAGTTGTTCATTGAAGTATCTGTCGAAGTCTTGCGGGCCTTTGCAAGTCAGCAGCGGCAGCTTTGTGCCGATGTATACTTTTTCGCGTTTGTTGTGCTTGGCCAAAATCGCACCTAGGGTTTTCTCGCTGTTGGGATAGAGATATGCCGTGTCGAAGAAATTCACACCGCCTTCAATGGCAGCAAGAATGAGGCTTTCGGTTTCAGCTTTGCTGTGGGGAAAGCGCATGCAGCCCAGCCCCAGTGCAGAAAGCGGCTGCCCCTGTTTGTTGTTGCGGTATTGCATGGCGAATCTCCTTATGCATCTCTAAAAGCACAGGCCTGATTGTATTGACATGCAATCAGGCCTGTGATATAATAGACAGTAGATGTTAGAGCTTGGGCTAGATGCTTAGCGCACAGCGAAGCGGATTTAGGGTTCAACCCAGCTCCGTTCTTCGCGCACACGCTCAAGATAGGCTTGGCGGTGTGTTTCTCGTTCGGCCGGCGTGCGGGCGCGGTGCGATGCTCTTTCGCCGCTTTGCGACGCCATGGTAATGTTCAGCCTGCCCATGCCGCCTTCATCAATGGAAAATCCTACGCCAAGGTAGTAATACGTCGGATTCATCAAGAAGCTAAATGTGCTTTCTCGCCCCATGATTCTATCTACAATGATGTTAACCACATCTTGGCAAAGGCCCAACGGGTTGTTTCCTACGTTGTGTGACGATGCATGCGAACTGGTTACTTTGGTGCGATAGAAACCAAACCAGCGATGGTGGCGTTCTTGGTGCGTTCTACCATCGGATGCAGGATTGCCTTGGAAGTTGTTGTCGCGCATGTCAATGCTGTGCTCAATGCTTGTGATTCTCGCCGGCACATAAATCTCGTACGGATGAATCCCATAGTTTTCTCTGTGATAGTTGATGCGCTCCAAGAACCATTGCTCCACTTCGTAGTGATCCATGTCGTAGCCCCTTAGGTCAAGCGGCGGAATTACAAACATAGCGGGTTCCATTGGCAGGGCGTAAAGGCTTCTGAAATCGCGAACAACTTCTGGTTCATTGTTGTTTCGTCCAAAATCAATGCTAACATTTGTGCAGGCGGTTAATGCAAAAGCCAAGGCAAGTGCCGCCAACAACGCTATGATTTTTTTCAATTCAATCTCCCCTTTTTATGGCTCAACCCAGCCACGTTCTTCGCGCACACGCTCTAGGTATGCCTGTTGATGCGCTTCGCGTTCATCTGGTGTGCGCGCATGGTGTGCTGCTCGTTGCCCGTCTGGTGTTGACATCGTGATGCTTAGTCTGCCTCGGCCATCTTCGTCAATGGAAAACGCCACGCCAATGTAATAATACGTAGGGTTTCGCAAAAAAGCGCCTGTGTTTTCCCAGCCGTAAATTCTATCCACAATTACGTTAACCACGCTTTGGCAAAGCGGCCCGGCGGGCACATTGTGGGTGGATGAAGCTGCACTGGTTACTTTGGTGCGGCGGTAGCCAAACCAGCGGTGGTGACGCTCTTGGTTCGTTCTGCCGTCGGATGCAGTATTATTTGAAAAATCGTTGTCGCGCATGTCAATGCTGTGCTCAATGCTTGTGATTCTCGCCGGCACATAAATCTCGTACGGATGAATCCCATAGTTCTCTCTGTGGTAATTGATGCGCTCCAAGAACCACTGTTCCACTTCGTATTGATCCAGTTCGTAGCCCCTTAGGTCAAGCGGGGGAATTACAAACGTAGCAGGATCCATTGGTTGGGCGTAAAGCTCGCTGAAATTGTGTTCGGTTTCTGGGTTGTTGTTTCCAATATTAATGCCAATGTCTGCGCAGGCGGTTAATGCAAGCGCTAAGGCAAGCACCGCTACCAATGCAATGATTTTTTTCATTTCGCTCTTCTCCTCCTGCGAATTAGTTTTACCGTTTGCTCCTCTTCGAGCTAATGCAATTATATCATAAATGCTTTTGATTGTCAACACGGACAAGCAAATTAAGGAGAACACAATGGCCATTCGCACAAAACTGCGTGACCGCAAACTGCCCGGCTACACCCGTGGCGAGGAAATCTTTAATATGGTGTCGCACATCACCGGCGGCGGCTTTGCCGTGCTAGCCCTTGTGGCATGCCTAGGCGTGGCCATCTGGCAGCAAAACCGCTGGGCCATCGGCAGCGCAATTGTCTATGGCGTTACGATGATCGTGCTTTACACCATGAGCAGCATCTATCACGGACTAATCCCCGAAACACCCAAGAAGGTCTTTCAAATTATCGACCACTGCGCGATTTTCTTCCTCATTGCGGGCACATACACACCCATTGCCATGGTTTCGCTGCGCCCGGTGTATCCCACCATTGCTTGGGGCTTGTTTGCGTTCATGTGGGGTGTGTGCTTTTTGGGCGCCACGCTCAACGCCATTGACCTGCGCAAATTTCGCATTTTTTCGATGATTTGCTACATCGGGCTGGGCTGGTGCGTGCTGGTGTTTGCGCGGCAACTGCTTGCAGCTCTGCCGACGTCGGCTTTCATCTTCCTGCTTGGCGGCGGCGTGGCCTACACCATTGGCTCGGTGCTCTACATGCTGGGCAAGCGTCGCAAATACATGCACTCCATCTTCCATCTGTTTGTGGTGGCGGGCAGTGTGCTGCACTTTGTCAGCATCATCATTTGCTTCATTAACGCGTAATAGAGGAGGTGCTTTCGATGGCTAGGCTGCCATATCAAGTTTTGGTTATTCTCTATTTGCACAATGAAAACGGCATAAAGTATTGCATATTCGAGCGCAAACATCCGCAGGGTCAAGTGCAGTTTGTTGCAGGCGGCGGAGAAGACAATGAAACACCATCGCAAGCTGCGATGCGAGAAGTGCATGAAGAAGCTGGCATCAACAATGCGAGCCTTCAACAGCTTACTTCTCTTTGCTATATTCCGACTAACATATTCTCAGCAAGCCAAAGACAGGCATGGGGAGCAGACGTATTGGTCATTCCCGAGTATTCTTTTGGTGCCAAAGTGGAGTCGGAAAGTGTAACGCTTTCAGATGAACACATTGCGTCCCACTGGGTTTCATATGACGAAGCCATGGCTCAACTGAAGTGGGACAGCAACAAAACAGCACTTTACGAACTAAATTGCAAGCTAACCATTAATGGAAAGCAAACATGAATAACTTCGCCCTCACCCTCGCGTTTAGACCACCAACTCAACCTGAAGTTGCAAAATCTCTGAAAAACACAACTTGCTTTCCCTTGTGCGTGCTTGCAAATTGTGCTATACTAGCCTTACCAAACGAAACGGAGGATAGGTTATGCTAAACACACAACAGGCGGGAGCGCGCATTGCGCAGTTGCGCAAGCAAGCGAAATTCACCCAAGAAACCCTAGCGGAACACTTGGGCGTTTCGCCGCAAGCGGTGAGCAAATGGGAAACCGGCACTGCCATGCCCGAAGTGGCACTGTTGTGCGCCCTAGCCGAAACCCTAAACTGCGGCACAGATGACATTTTGCGCCCACAACAACGCGCGGCGCAATCGGACTCAACGGCCTTTGCCTACGATGAAAGCTTCACGCCTGCACCCGCGAACATCAAGATGAAAGCCCGCAATGACGTGCGCATCGTTGACCTGCCCGCCTGCAAAATGGTCAGCTCTGGCCGTGTGGGATGGAACAGCGCGTTCGAGCCAGGCGGCCCGATGGAACGCTTTGACAAATGGTTCACAGCGTATGACAAAACCCGTGCCGACCGCTTTTATCCACGTGATTTTATGTATGGGCCGGAGTGCGGCTCATGGGTTGAGTGGGGGTTTGCCGTCACGCAAATCCCGAATAACATAGACGGTTTGCAACTCATCGACTTCCCTGGCGGGCTATTTGCCGTGGCGGTGAGCGTAGACGCTGACGGCAAAGACCACAACCGCGTGCACAACGGCATAAAAGACTGGGTGAAGGTCAGCAATTGCTTTGCCCTAGATATGAGCGACACGCGCTTTTGCATGGGACACATTTCCACGCCGCCCAAAGCCCGCGACGTGATGGGCTATCACCAAATGGACTTATATGTGCCCATACGTGTGCGTGAGGCGGGCGAAAAATAGAATTACATTAACGAGGCCACATGAACAACTTCGCCCTCACCCTCGCGTTACCCCCGAAAATTTTGTTGACAAAACAAATTTTTCCTGTTATACTGTAGGTGGTAGCGTTGTCGAAACGGTAGGCGGCTAATTCTTGCCCCCGAAAGGGGGTGATTACTATGCAATACTTAATCATGTTCGCAATTCTTTTGCTTATATTGAAAGAGCTTCGTAGTGATAAAGAAATAGACCGCCCATAGCCTGGAAGCAGGGGCGGTCTATTTCAAACCGTTGTTTGTTAGGGGGCTAGCCGCCTATACGGCAACGCTATCCCTGTATGTTCATTATAGCACGTGTCACTAATTTTGTCAAGCATTTTTTACGAGAGGCCACATGAACAACTTCGCCCTCACCCTCGCCTACGACGGCACGCCATTTTGCGGCTGGCAACTGCAACCAAATGGCGAAAGCGTACAACAAAATATCGAGCACGCAATCACACAAGCCACGGGCACGCACAGCCGCGTCACCGGCTGCAGCCGCACCGATGCAGGCGTGCATGCGCGTGAATTCGTGTGTAATTTTTTCAGCAGCACGCATATCTCACCCGAAAAACTGCCCGCTGCGCTCAACTTCTATCTGCCACCGCAAATTGCCGTGCAGACCTGCCGCGTCGTGCCGCAAACCTTCCACGCGCGCTACCACTGCAAGGCCAAAACCTACCGCTATCACATCCACAACAGCCCCGTGCGCGCCCCATTTTTGCTCAACCGCGCCACGCAAATCAGCCGACCACTAGACGAAGCCATGCTGCACGCCCAAGCAAAAGATTTTGTCGGCAGGCATGACTTCGCAGCATTTTGTGCGGCAGGCAGTAGTGTGAAATCCACTGTGCGCACGGTTACACACGCGAAGGTGCAGCGCGATGGCGACAGCGTGTTCTTCATCGTGCGCGGCGAGGGTTTTCTCTACCACATGGTGCGCATTATGGCGGGCACGCTGCTGCACATGGCGGCTGGTAAACTGGAGCAGGGGAGCATCCCCGCCATCATCGCCAGCGGTGACCGCGCCCAGGCCGGGCCAACGGCGCCCGCGCATGGGCTGTGCCTGTGGGAGGTTGAATATTGAACTTTGTAGATTTGAAACCACGCATTGACGAGCAGGCCGTTCAGCAGGTGCTGGCGTTGAGCCTATTTCAACCCACAACGCCGCAGGTGATTGCTCGTGCGATTGATTGCTGCCGTAGCAGTGACCAGCGTAAGTTGTGGGGCGTGCTAAATGGCGAGCAAGTCCTCGGCGTGGTCGAGTATTATCTTCGGGACGATGGCGTGGTTTACATCTGCAATATTGCCGTTGCTGAAGCATGCCGCGGCCAAGGCGTTGGGCGGTTCATGTTGGCTGCGCTGCAAAAGAAACATCGCTTGCCGTTGGCGCTGGAAACAGACGACGCTGCTGTCGACTTCTATCGAAAATGCGGTTTTGAAGCGGAGCCGTTTATTCATGCAGATTACGGCATAAGGCGGTGGCGATGTTCGCGGCATTAACTCAAAGTTTGCTCTTGCTTGCCGCGCCTAAGCCCTGGCTCCTTCCTCGGGAAGGAGCTGGCACGCCTCGGGCGTGACTGAGGAAGGCTCGCGGAGCGACAGCCCGCTGAACGTCGCAGAGCATATTTGCCTTGACAAGCCCCCCGCAATGTGCTATACTTGTGTTATCCTATACAGAAAGCGGGTGTAACGATGTTTGAAAGTGCATTTCTGAATGTGCTAATGCAGATTTTTTTGTATACTGCGCTTGTGCTTGCCGCAGTTGGTTTTATCATGGCTGGCGTGGGCTCTTTTATGGATGGTCGAATCGCAAGTGGAATCGGTAACATGCTGTTTGGCTTACCAATGGCGGCGATTTTGCTATGGATAGTAATTACTTGAATGTGGGGGGAGAAGTAAACATGAGGATAACACTGATTGGCGAAACAATGGCTGCTATTGGCGTGCTGCTAATAGGCATTCTTTCTTTTATCGCATCGCCCCATATAGATATGTCGTCAATTGAGTTTTTTGGAGTTACATTTCAGTCGTGGTGGTTTGCGGCGGGGTTGTCTTTGATAGGCCTTTGGGGCAGCATCTCCTCATTGCGCCAATGGTTAAACCTGTAACCTATAGCCTCTTTTATGAGGATTCTACACAGAAAGGAAGCATACTAATGACCACAACAGTTCGCGTGCTAATCCAAATCATCGCACACTTTGCGCTTGCCATTGGCTTCTCATTGCTTTGGGCAAATCTTGGCTAAATCTCACGACATCAACACCTCTCGTTTGCGCGAGGGGTGTTTTTGTTTGCCGTCGAATATTGACAAGCCCCCCGCAATGTGATACAATAGTTTCATGTCAAAACAAAAACCCAAACCATCCCGCAAAGAGAAAATTTCCAAGCTCCCCCGCCTGCTGATTCTGCTGGTGTTCGTTGCAGCATTCACGGGTGTGGGCCTGTTTGCCATGGGCAACGTGCGGCTTTCGCCCATCAGCGACTTGCAACTGCTCGGCCGCCAGGGCGATGGCTTTCCCATTGAGTTTAGCTACAGCCACGCACGCCAAGCCGCTGCCATGGGCAACAGCGTTGCCTTGCTCGGCCCCACACAGTTCGACATCGTTAGTCAAAACGGCTATCGCAGCGTGCAGTTTGCCCAGCCTTATGCCATGCCTGCGCTGCGCACGGCGGGCAACCGTGCCGTGCTGTTTGACCGCAATCTGGGCAACATCACCATGTTTCGTCGCGGCGGCATCTTGGCCACGCACGAAATGGGGCAGAGCATTTTCACCGTTGACATCAATCCCCAAGGCGCCATTGCCGTGGCAACTCGCAGCGACCGCGCCGCCGCCGAGATTTTCGTTTACAATCCGCGCGCAAGGCAGCAACTGCACTGGCAGATAGAACGTGAACACCCCGTGGCGCTGCGGCTTTCTAACAATGGCCGTGTGCTGGCCATGTGTCTGGCAGGTACCGAGCAAGCCGGCGTTTACGCTCGCTTTGTGGATTTTCCACTTAACGCGCAGCAACCACGCACAGATATCCGCTTGCCCGGTGTGTGGCTCTATGACACCGCGAGCATCGCAGGTGGTTGGCTTGCCGTGGGCAACGAGGCTGTGTATCTCATTCGCCACGGCGCAAGCACAGCGGAGGAGTTATCGTTTGGTGGGCGCACCTTGCGGGGCTTCAGCCTGCAAAATAACGGTTACAGCGCTGTGCTGTTGGAAGATTGGGACCATCAAGTGCTGTTGCGGGTGTACAACTCACGCGGTACCCTAGCGGCGGAGCACACCCTTGAGCAGCAGCCATATAGCGTAATTGCGCAGGGGCGTGCGGTCTATTTGCACATGGGTGATATGGTGTTGCGTTGGCGACCGAATGGATTTTCGCAAAGTCAGCCGCTGCCCGCGGGCACGCAAAGCGTGGTCATCGCCGGACGTGAGGTCTACGCGCTTTCGGTGCGCCATGTGGAGCACATGCGCCTGCGCTGGTCAGCTGCAGACGTGTAGCGCGGAAATTCGAACAAACGAGTCTTGTTTACCGTCTGTTTTTGTGTTATAATGAAAACAAGGATAGCGTTGCCGTATAGGCGGCTAGCCCACTGGACGGATCATCTCGCGAATGACCGTCAGCTTCACTTCCTGTTCTAGCGTCATACCAAGAACAATAGGGAGTTACAGCATGATCATTAGAAATGACCGCCAGCTTAGTAGGCTATGGGCGGTCTATTTCTTTGTCGCTATGTAGCAATTTAATCAGAAGAATCAGAATGATTGCAAACATGATTAGGTACTGCATAACTATCACCTCCATTAGGAAATAGGAAGTGAAAGAACTAGCCGCCTACCGTATAGACAACGCTACCATCTACAGTATAACAGGAAAAGTTTGCTAAGTCAACAAAATTTTCGCTTGAAGTTGTGGGCTGGATGTGATATAATAGTCGCATAGTGCTGGATTTTTTATGCAACGCGATTAATGCACAGCGAAGCGACGGAGCCCACCGCAGGTGTGGTATAATAGTTGGTGAGAAAAGTGCAAGGGGTCTTCTGATATGAAAGAAATCTTACGCCAGCTTGTTGGCGAGTATATGCAATATGCCACGCTGCCCGTGCAGCAAGAGAAAACCGCGCTGTGGCGGGCGCTGAACCGCTGTGATATGCAACGGCCAATGATTACGATTGATCAGCTGCCATGGCACGAACTTGCCTGCAACGAACTCACCTGCCAAATTGAAGATCCGTATTGGCGCGGCGTTGAGCAAACCCTGCGGCAAACGCTGTATAAATGGCGCAACTTCCCGGCAGACATGGTGTTGGACCCGTTCATCGCGCTGCCCAAAGCAGTCACGCGCACCGGCTATGGCATTGTTGCACAAACAGATTATCTTGGCATTTCGCAGCACTTCACCAACCAGTTGGTGGAGCTCAGCGACACCGAGAAAATCAAAGACGAAGTCATCACGCACGACGAAGTCCTCACGGCGCAGATTTATGCCCAAGCGCAAGATATGTTCGGCGACTTGGCACCCATTCGCATGGTGGGCATCAGTTTTCACCTGGGCGTGTGGGATAAACTCACCACCTACATGGGCGTGGACGAGTGCTACTATGCGTTTTACGACAACCCCGAGCTACTGCACGCAGCAATGAACCGCATGACCGAGTCAACCATCGCCGGCATTGCGGCGGCAAACCAGCTTGGCTTGCACAACGACAACCAAACGTTATGCCATTGCAGCCATGTGTTCACCGACGAATTGCTGTCCGAAAGCGGCGCGGGGCGCGGCGCGACATCGCAGCACTGCTGGTCATTCGGCTTGGCGCAGCTGATGACCGCCACTTCGCCCGACATTTTTGAGGAGTTCGAGCTGCCGTATATTTCACGCATGGCAGAATATTTCGGCGCGGTTTACTACGGCTGCTGCGATAAACTCGACGACCGTCTGCACTTGGTCAAGCGCATCCCCAACCTGCGCAAGGTGTCGTGCAGCCCATGGAGCAACAAGGAAAACTTTGCGGCACAGCTTGGGCCGCAGCTTGTGCTTTCTGCCAAGCCAAACCCGGCATTTTTGGCCGGTGCTGCCATGAACGAAGACGAAATTCGCCGCGAACTGCAGCAATATTGCGCACTGGCAAAGCAACATGGGCTTAGCGTGGAATTTTTGCTCAAAGATGTGTCTACCGTTGCGGGCGACCCCGGCAGGCTAAGCCGCTGGGCGGACATTGCCATGTGTATTGCGCAGGCGTGATACATCAGTTTAGAAAACAATGGGAAGGGTTGCTTATGCGCAAAGAATTAGCTAAGTTAAAGCACCGCTGCCGCATGCTTTGGCGGCTGGCCATTTGGCGTTGCCTGCTGCCATGTGTGTATACTTTGGGCTGCCTGCGCCCGATCAACCCCAAACTCATTTTTTTTGTGCACGACCATGAAGACCAGCCCGGCGACAACTTCGTGCCCATCATGCAGCAGCTGCAACAGCAAGGCTACACCTGCCAGTTTCATGGGCGCATCAAAGGCGTGGGCGGCCGCCTGCGGCAATATTGGGCGTTGCTATACTTTGCTTGGCAATATCCCCGCGCACGTGCAGTGTTTTTGATGGAAGTCACAGGCCGCATCGACGTTTGCCGCCCGCGCAAAGGCACGGAAATCGTGCAGTTGTGGCACGGTTGTGGCGCGTTCAAGCAGTGGGGCTACTCCACCATTAACCTTAAATGGGGCGTTAGTGCACGCACCTATAAATTCTTTCCCGCCAATCGATTTTACACCTACACCAGCGTCAGTTCGCCGGAGGTCATTCGCCACTACGCACAGGCTTTCAACAATGGCCTAGCTACCATCCACGCTTGGGGCGTGCCACGTACCGATTTCTTTTTTCAGCCGGGGATTGTGGAGCAGTGCCGCGCGCAAGTGCTGCAGGCCATGCCCGAAATCGGCAACCGCAAGATTGTATTGTATGCCCCCACGTTTCGCGGCAACAGCTTGCGCAAGTCACGTCACGACGACGTGCTAGACTATGACATGATGGATGCTGCGCTGGGCGAAACCTGTACCTTGTTGCTCAAACCTCACCCGCGTGCGCGCAAAAGTATACCCGAGCCAACTGGCGAAACGCCCTTTGTGTTCAACGCCGCAGACATGCCCATTCACGTGCTGCTTTGCGCCGCAGATTTAGTGATCACGGACTATTCTTCGCTGATTTTTGAATATTCGCTGCTCACGCGCCCCATGCTTTTTTATGCTTACGATTTGGGGCAGTACGACAAAACGCGCAGTTTTTATTATCCCTACATGGACTTCGTGCCCGGCGAATTGGTGTGGGACACCGAGGACATCATTGCAGGTATTGAGAAAAATTTGCTGCACGGCAAATTTAATGCCCAGCAAGTGCAAGCCTTTGCGCAAAAATTCATGTGCGCCTGCGACGGCCAATCAACAAAACGAATTATACAGAAAGTGCTGGGTGAATGACGTGCAACTATCTTTGGTACTGCCTTGTTACAACGAGGGAGAAAACGTGCAAAGCATGCACGCTGCCGTGGTTGCGGCCTTTGCAGACTGCGGCTATGCCTACGAAATGGTATTTGTAGACGACGGCAGCCGCGACGACACCTTCGCCAAGCTCAAGCAATTGCATGCCACGCATGATAACGTGCGTGTGGTACGATTTTCGCGCAACTTTGGCAAAGAAAGCGCCATCTACGCCGGTTTGCAGCATGCGAAAGGCGACTTTGTTTGTATCATCGACGCCGACCTGCAACAGCCGCCCGCGCTGGTGCGCGACATGGTCGTTTTCCTTGAGCTGAACACAGACTACGACTGCGTGGCGGCCTTTCAACAAGTGCGCAGCGACGGCCGCGTGCTCAAGTTTTTCAAGAACAATTTTTATCGCATCATGAACCGCGTGACGGAAATTGAATTCGTGCAGGGGGCCAGTGATTTCCGCACCATGCGCCGCAGCATGGTGGATGCCATTATATCATTGGGCGAGCAAAACCGCTTTGCCAAAGGCATTTTCTCGTGGGTGGGTTTTGCCACACATTATGTGCCCTACGTTGCTGCCGAGCGCCACGCTGGCACCACCAAATGGAACAAACGCCGCCTGTTTCGCTACGCTTTTGATGGCATCATCTCGTTCAGCACCATGCCGCTGCGGCTGGCCTCGTTTGCGGGCGTGCTCAGCGCACTTGGCGCATTGATTTACGGCCTAGTGGTCATTATTCAGCGGATATTTTGGGGCATGGCAGTGCCCGGTTTTGCCACCTTAGCCGTGTTAATTTTATTCCTAGGCGGGTTGCAGCTGCTTGGGCTTGGGCTCATCGGCGAATACCTAGCTAAAACTTACACCGAAACCAAAGCGCGGCCGATTTACGTGGCGCGGGAAGTATTGGAGCCGAAAGATGGCTAGACGATTTTCACTATTCACTTGGGTAATGATTGGTTACTCGGCGTTTATGCTGATATTTTTCTTCGTGCG
>Ga0131853_10000776_pt1 | contig 57494 bp, 56 predicted proteins | sample TergutLab28metaG_FD_92764 | JGI IMG/M metagenome (GOLD analysis project Ga0131853, IMG submission 92764) | Labiotermes labralis P1 segment gut microbial communities from Petit-Saut dam, French Guiana - Lab288 P1 (version 2) (version 2) | ecosystem: Host-associated > Arthropoda: Insects >...
GCTTGCATTATTCTACGGCTTGCGAAGGAGCGAAATTTTAGGGCTAAAATGGAATGCTATCGACTTTGAGGAAAAGACTATCGCAATCAAGCATACGGTTGTAAAGGCTGGCAACACAATCCACAGAAAAGACTACACGAAGAACGAAAGTAGCTATACCAGCTTTCCAATGCCTGAAATGATTGTAAGAGAGCTGATGAGGTGGAGAAAACTCCAGCAAGAGCTAAAAGTTCTACAACCTAATGACTATCACGATAGCGATTACGTCTGCACCAAAGGAAACGGACAGCCCTTGGCACCCGACTTCATAAGTCAACATTTTGCCCTGTTATTAAAAAAGAGTGGTATGCCCCACATCCGATTCCACGATTTACGCCATTCATCAGCTAGCTATCTAAAGGCATTGGGTTTCGACATGAAGGACATTCAAACGTGGCTGCGGCATAAGGACATTCAAACCACTATGAATATCTACGTTCATCTAAACATGGAAGCAAAGTCAAACATAGCCAACAGTTTGGATGCCAAATTTCAAGCCCTTGAAGCCAAATGTTAGGCAGTTGCTGAAGTGTTAGACAAAGTGTTAGGCAACAGGGGTTTTGGACAAAAAGAAGGACTCCCCCGATGGTGGGAAAGCCCATGATTTCAACATCTGGGTGAAAGGATTTGAACCTTCGACCTCCAGAACCCCATTCTAAGAAACTGTGCAATACATGGCCTAACTTAAAGTTATATAATACCAGATAAACCCTGATATTTTAGGGTTTATCTGGCTTTTTTATGATCGAAGTTATCTAATTTCAATTGTGTCAAAATTGGATTCAAAATGGAAAGTGGTAGACAAAGTGGTAGACAACTTTACCCTGCCAACGGCCTTGCTCAATCGGATACATTATCTCTACCAAATTTTTCACCCAATCGTTCAGCATCTGATTTTCTGGCTGTGGCCGAATCAACCTCTTGCTTTACTGCTAAAACAGATTCCAAGCATCTTTCGTATAGCTCCTTTGAATATACCTTGGAATCAAAAGGATACCTGGAATCATTGAGATATTTACGCATAAAGGTTAGTTTAGGCGCTAATGATTTGTAATCTACATCATCACGAACCATATGTCCTAAACCCACAATATCATGGCTATCAAGCAATGGATTCATCGAATCCTTGTGTTCCGCGAGTGATTTTAGAAACAGCTCACATGAAAGGCATAACAATGTAACTGATAGCCTGTATTTTCCAGCATCAGCAAGCACCTTTGCACCTTCAAGCTGTTCCTTAGCGTTGATGTAATAGTCCACTTAACCGTACCCCTTCTCTTAAAATTGGTCTAATGACTGTTCCGCCCTTGATTTCCTGCTCAAACGCTTCTGATGGAATGAATATTATATCACAAGGAAGATTGGAATCCCAATCGCGAATTGAATTGTCAATATCCCATTCTTCTTCTATACTAATCGGTTCGGATATTACAAGGGCAAGGTCGATATCTGATTTATCAGATACATCTTGTCTGGCACAGCTCCCAAACAAAATAATTTCCTCTACGATAGGAAAATCTTCGAGCTTTGAAACCATAAAAGTCAATACTTTTTTATGTCGTTCCGGTATAGATAGTTGGTTGATATCAATTGTGGTTGTCATAAGTCTAAACCCTCTATAGTTATTGAATCATCATGGTAATTATTAGTATTATAATAAGAAATTTCAAAGCTCGATGTATACTTCTCTGTAGCATGTTAATTATACATCATCACATAGTATTATTCAAGAACATTGTGCCACAAAGATAATTAGCAGATGATCTTTACTCCGAGGTTGTGTGCATTAATCCACCATCCCCACTCTCCAACGACTAAAATTTGCCAATGGCATTGCGCTTGGCTGAATCACTATTATTTTGGGTGCTTGAGGTTGTTTTGAACAAACGTTTTCAGTAAATCAGAGCTTGGATGCGATGCTAACGCTGTCTTCGCATAATGGGCAGCTGGCTAATTTCCAGCTTACATCACCTGCAGCGACCTGTCAAGTACTTTTTTAATCGCAAAATAATACACCCATTAGTTTTTCAAATGGGTGTATTATGCTTTAATAACTACACAGGGAGTCCCTGTAAGGCTTGACTGAAGCAAGAAAATCATTATCCTCAGGAGTCATTCTGACTTTTATAAAGAGTGACTCTATAAATATACCTTTTCATTTGAATTGGTTAAGACAGCTATCTAAACATCATTCTTTTATTATCACCGGGTTAAGTCGTCCAGTAGTCGTCCCGTCTCCAAGCTGACCATGATTATTAGCTCCCCATACCCACAGGCTGCCATCGTTCCTGACTGCCATCTTCCAACTCCATCCAGCCGAAATCTCTGCTACATCTCCCATTATTCTTATGGGGCTGTTTCGTTGGGTAGTTGTGCCATCTCCAAGCTGACCAGCTCCGTTGGAGCCCCAAGTCCATAAACTGCCATCACTTGCAATTGCTGCTGTATGGTTCATGCCGTTAGTAACAGCAGCCACATCATCCATTATCCTCACAGGGATACGTCGATTAATTGTTGTACCATCTCCAAGTTGGCCTTGATTATTCCAACCCCAAGCCCACAGGCTGCCATCTGTTCTGATTGCATGTGTATAGCCATGTCCAGCTACTACCGAAGTTACATTATCCATTATCATTGTAGGTATACTGCGATGCTGTACAGTTGTACCATCTCCAAGTTGGCCATCTCTGTTTTCACCCCAAGCCCACAGACTGCCATCGGTTCGTATTGCCATTGTAAAACCATTGCCGGCAGAAACCGAGACCACATCATCCATTATCCATACAGGATTAAGACGATCTACAGTTGTACCATCTCCAAGTTGCCCACGACTATTAGAGCCCCATGCCCATAGGCTTCCATCTGTCTTAATTGCCATTGAATGCATGAATCCAGTTGAAATAACAGCAACATCGTCCATTATCCATACGGGGCTATGCCGCTCTGTTCTTGTACCATCTCCAAGCTGTCCATTTGTATTCCTGCCCCAAGTCCATAAGCTGCCGTCAGCTTTTATTGCCAACGAATGCCAGTCTCCAGCCGAGATTGCAGCTACGCTATCTGTTATTAATACAGGATCAAGACGATTTATTCGCGTTCCATCTCCTAGCTGACCATGAGTGGTATTATTGCCCCAGGCCCATAGGTTGCCGTTAGGCATTATGGCAAACGAGTGCTGCATTCCTGCACTTATGCGGTTAGACTGAATTGGCATAGGTGAAGGAGCTTCTCCTCCTATAATTAACCCCGGGCTGTGACGATTTATCATCGTTCCGTCTCCCAATCGACCATTCGTATTATTGCCCCAAACCCATAGCTCGCCATCAGTTCCAATCGCGATAGAGTGTGATGCACCAGCATAAACAACAGTTATTTCATCCGCTATATGTACAGGGCTGTTTCGTTGGATGGCTGTACCATCACCCACTCGACCATCGGCATTGAAACCCCAAGCCCATAGGCTGCCATCAGTTCTGATTGCTGCTGTGTGGCCACCGCCAGTTGAAACTAAGGTTACATCATCCATTATATGTACAGGGCTGTTACGTCGTATAGTTGTACCATCACCAAGTTGGCCAATACTATTGTTTCCCCATCCCCACAAGCTACCATCTGCTCTAAGAGCCATTGAGGAGGTACTCGCTGCTGAAATCGCAACCACATCATCCATTATTTGTACTGGGTTGGGTCGCTGTATAGTTGTGCCGTCACCAATCTGGGCTTCAAAGTTCCGGCCCCAAGCCCATAGGCTGCCATCAGTTCTGATTGCTAGTGTATGGTGTAAACCAGCTGAAATCGCTACTACATCATTCATTACATGCACGGGACTGCTTCGTCGTACAGTCGTGCCATCACCAAGCTGGCCAGCTTGGTTATCTCCCCAAGCCCATAAGCTGCCATCAGCCGTGATTGCCAATGAATGGCCATTTCCGGCTGCCATTGCGATTACATCATCCATTATATGCACAGGGTTAATGATAGGGCTTAGAAGGGGCGATACTGTGCCATTGCCAATCTGACCTTCAGCGTTTCTGCCCCAAGTCCATAGGCTGCCGTCGGTCATGATGGTCATTGTGTGCCAATCTCCGGCTGCCACCAAGGCAACATTGCCCATTATTTCTGTAAAAGTCGGTCTGGCTATTTGTGTACCATCCCCAAGTTGGCCTTGGCCGTTTTGACCCCAGCCCCAAAGGCTGTTGTCGGACATTAGGACGAAGGAATGGTCTTGGCCGGCGGTGATGCCTACGGGTATTGGATAATTTTCATCCCGCTCCCATTTTGCGTATAGCGTAGCATCATGTGCCGGCATCGGGGATAGCAACCTTGATAGGGGCTGTGTAAACCCTGCATCCAGATACCAGCCAAGGAATATGTGGCCTCTTCTTGTTGGGTTGTCTATTGGTATGTTTTCGTGGTTGGTTGTTATAAAGCTGTGGATGTTTGCGTTGGCTGGTATTGATATTAGGGGGAAGTTGGAGGATGCGAAGCCTAGGTTGAAGGATAGGGTGAATAGTTCGCCTATTAGGTAGTTTACTAGGTCTTCGTCCGTTAAATCAATGGTCTTTGTTTCTGTGAAGGGGAGTAGGTCGTGGGGCACCGATGGGTATGACCTTGGCATTTGCAATGTAAAAAAATCGTCATTATGCAACCAAAAGAAAGTGTTGTTTCGCTCTCTAAAATGATATTTGCCGCTAAGCAGATCTTCTCCTGTAGCATTGTCTTGTCGCATTATGTTATCTAGCAAGGTGTACAAATCCAAACCGGCCATGTTATCACTTCCTTGCCGATCAACAGAGAGCGTAAACATTTGTCCTGTGTTAATTGCGTGCCTCCTTGCATCTTCAGAAGCTAAGTGATTTTCATTAAAATACCATGTACTAACATACCAACTATACACCAAAATGCCATGAAGCCGGTATCCTGCTGGAAGATTATTTGATAGAAATAATTCATCAAGTGCTGTAAAATCAACACTTGATGCCACCCTCGCTAAACCTCCAGTAGCACTACCATTATTTACTGCCCTATAGGCATATAAGAACTCCTCAAGTGTGGGAAACGCAAGCATATCAGGCATTTCCGAAGCCGTAGGGTTAGATGCGGGTACTTGATTATATTGTATTTCTTGGCCATCACCATGGATTCCGTCTTGTTCTTGGATGTCATAACGGGTTTCTGTTTGTCCACAGCCAATCGCCGCAAGCGATAAGAGTAGTAATGGTACTATTATGTAAAGTCGTTTTATCATAAGAAATTCCTCCTTGTCAGCATATGCTTGTAAAATCTAGAGTTGCCTATTGACTCAATGGAGTCTAGAACGAATCATATTATAGCATCTATCGCACCAATCATCATGATCTCTTCCCCAACCCCCATACATAACGCATGGAGATGTGCAAGGGATTTCCTCTGTAGCATCAGTTGCGCCAAGCAAGTGGGATATCTCGTGTGCAGTAGCAATATCATGCCTCATCCAATCATGCGCCACAGAAACAATCGTGTTCCCACTTATATTGTTGCCTGATGCCAAGCCATGAACCCCGAAATGTCTATTCTGACTAGCACTAAAAAAACATACGGGAAAACCAACAAATCTAAATGTATTCAATGTGTTGCTACCGCCTTCGCGTATAAGAAAACCTCCCGACTTATGATGGGGATGTGTAGCGCAATCAGACCCATTGGGATGTACTGGTGTGAAAAACGGCCATTCGGGCGAAAGAACACCTTCTTTAACCTCGCCACAAACAGCGGTGCATATATCAGGAAATAGGCAAGCCGTATCCCTCAATTGATTGAGTTCGTCCAGCACCCCGATGTTTCTTCTTACCAGGTCTACGCCAAACACATCACGAAAGCCCACTCTCACATTATCCATAATATCTGATGCTTCATTAAGCCGAGCAGACCAATTGCCTTCTGAATTCACCAATAGCTCATATTCCATTATAATAACAGTATTTCCCTCCTGCACAACTGCAATCACGTGTTCTGCAACATTGGTTCTTATAGTTACTGTGCCAGGGCGGCTATCAGTTCTGCTGTTTGCAGACACACTAATCGTCAGCCTGTCTCCCGAGCTGCCTGTATTTCTTGAAACCCAAAGCCAAGATGGGTTGCTGCTAATAGCCGCCCAGCCAGGCCCATTAGTTGTAACAGTAATGAAATCAGTCGTGTTTGATTCAGCTGAAGGACTCCATGTTGTCATATGCGGGTTTAATGTTAGGTTTGGATTTGGTGTAGGTGTCGGCGTAGGCCCGGAAGTAGGGGTAGGAGTAGGACCAGGCGTAGGCGTAGGCTGCGCCCCACCACCCCCAGCCACTCGAAACGTCCTATGAGCCCAGGTATATTCAGTACTTGTATACATTGAACGTACTGAAACACTATGCTGATGCCCGGCAGTAAGCATGTTTTGCTGTATCACATAGCTTGTTGCATTTCCTCTATCACGACGATCAAAATAAATATTGCCTGTTGTTTCGTTGCGGAATGTTATTACATACATCGTACCAGGAACTGCCACCCATGTGACAGTCAAGTTCTGCCTTGGAACTTCAACCCCATTGCTCGCTGGATTTGTGATCGCAAATTGCTGGAAGGTCGATAAGGGTTGCACTCCCGCACCATTCATATCGTTATGTAGGCCTATAAAAACCGACTCCCAAAGAGCATAAAGGTTCACAACCCCTGTACCTGTGATTATGGCGGTTTGCCCGGGTCTAATGGCCTGCACAGATTCCGGATGCAGCCAGCCACTAAACTCATATCCATCTATTGACATGTGATGGTATGACATGTTTGCTGTAAAGCTGTGTGGTGTTTGCACTACGATTCTTTCAGGGGGTGCTCCATTGATATCTCCGTTACCATGAAAGATAATCTCAACAAAGCCAGGTGTTGATGCAATGTCCGGGTCAAAAGTTGCTTCAATGGGCTGGACTGCAACGGGCTCTAGCTCTACAAATGTTAGCACTTCGTTAAGCTCTGTAGCTGTAGCCTCGGTTGCTTCCAACATCAAACCCATTTCTTCATTGTGCTCTATCAAGAACACATCGGTTTGGTCTGTGTCCGACGAGTAGGTTGGTACAAGGTTTGATAGCGCCATCATAATGGATAGCGCGAGGACTGTAAGGTTTCTAATCACTCTTCTTCTCATGTAAGGCCTCCTCAAAAATTGACATTATGTGCCATGTACTAATTGTATCGCAAATATGCAATTCTGTCAATATTGTAACATACTCCATGTTATATTATTATGCAAAATTTATTATTGCAGCAACGCTGATTATCCATTCGAAGTAAACTTGACCTAATTTTGCTATCACTCATGTCACTTGTATCACTAAATGACAAGAATCGGGACAAGTGATATGAGTGACGCAAGTGATAGCAATTTGAGGTCGCATTTATTTTGTACGTTACATCAGGTGTTTTGCCTCACCTAAGGCACTCCGGATAATGCTCGTCATCCTTCTCCGTAAACGGATTCGTGGAATAATCCAGCACCACCCCCACAACAACATTACCCACGGTACCATCACGGCGGATATCCAGGCGGCGGCGCAGTTCGGCCACAAAGTTCTTGTTGTTAAGCTGGCGATAGCCGTTGTCTTTTGCCCAAACGGTATATGCAGTATATAGCTCGCTTGCCAAGCAGTGATTTTCTGGCAAGCAATTTCCCGCAATGCTTGGCCTAGAAAGGGTTTCAACGGTTATTCTAGCATCCCTAGATGCAGAATAAACGGTTAAAACCGCTGACGGAAATTTAGACCGAAGACCATACCCTCAGATTGCGAGGGAAAACCGAGGGGGAAAAGGACGAGATAGGGATAAACCATTACAGCTATTTAAACAAACTGCCCCAAAAATCCTTGACGAACAACCTATATCATGATACAATATAAGAGTATTATTATCAGATTGAAAACTAACATCAGATTGAAAAGCTGCCGCTAACATCCTTATTGGGCTGTTTTGTGGTTTTATGTAATGGCTACGATGTATGTCAAAAACTATTTCATCTGAGAATAATTGCCTTGGCTGCAACAGTATAGCATGTTTCATATGCTCTAAGGTAAACCCGAGCTTCTGCTACAGAATGAAGTCATCAAACGGCAAACCCCTTGAGAGCGAATGAAAGCGCATTGGTGCTTGAATTGGTTCTTTTTTTGTATATCGGGTAGATTTTCATTGTGAGCATTTAACTTGAGAGATACAACGACAAAATCAAATGAATAGCCCAATTCTTTTGGGTGCAAATCACAATAGGAATGAAATCAAGCATAATATTGCTTGATTCGTTCCTTTTTGTGTTTTGGGAATATTGAAGTGTAACCTTCTTTTGTTGTCGAGAGTCTTTCTAACAGGCAATGCTCAGAAAGAATAATTCAGTAAAAATGACCGACCAAAATGACACAGATCTATTCGTTGCTATAGCGCATCAGTTATAGTGGAACAGCAGAATGAAGCAAGTGTGGCGATTAGCATATGTTTGTGATTATAAATCACTAGCCACATCAAATCAATTGCGGGCTTAGTGGAGCCTGCCTGGAAGGTGCTTCATATATTTCGACTCCAATAAATCCACTCATCACGGGCAGATGTAAAAAGCTCATGCTTGGCTTTAACTGTTGCAACTCTACGATAACACAATGTAGCTCACGATTACTATAGCCTTATATTACTCGTGACTATACCCCATGCAACTGCTCGAAAGGGCTTATTTCTCATACTTGTAATAGTTTAGCCAAAATAATCTACACATCCAAAAAATAATCTATTTAGGGAGAAATTGCTATGCCAAAAAACAAAAGCCTAATATACCAGGTACGAGAAGTTTTAAATCAGAAACTGAGGATAGGTGAATCAAGGCACCATGATAAGCAAATCGGCATTACTCATGACGGCATCTATTCATGGGGTACATATAACACATATCTATCAAAGAGCTGCGCTTTTGTGAAGTGGGTCAGGTCTAACTACGACTGCAAAACCCTTGAAGAAGCTAGACAATATGTTGATGCATATCTCAAACATCACATTGATCAAGGTTATAGTCCATATACCCAAAAGACAATTGCCAGTGGATTAGCAAAACTATATGGGTGCTCTACAAAGGATTTCATCCCCGCCCAAACCCGGCGCAGAGCTGATATAACTCGAAGTCGTAGAAACAAAGCCAAATTCTGTGAAGCAAAAAACAAAGACTTTGTTGATTTCTGCAAAGCTACTGGGCTTCGTAGACATGAGCTCAAAAACCTAACTGTAGATAATATTGAATTTGATAAAGCAACAGGAAAGTGGATGCTTATTAATATCAAAGGTAAGGGCGGCAAGTTAAGGAATTGTCCAATTCTTTCTGAAAAGGCTATAGATAGGATTGTAGTAACCCCCATCGGCTATAAAGTCTGGGACAAAATTCCTAGCCGTGCCGATATCCATTCATATCGCGCTGACTACTGTAAAGCTCTCTATAAAATTCACGCAAGGCCTATTGCCGATATTCCCAAGGCTGATAGATATTATTGCCGCAACGACTTAAAAGGCGTTATATACGACAAAAGAGCTATGGCTATTGTATCCAGAGCTTTGGGGCATAATCGGATTGGGATAATTGCGAGTAATTATTTACATGGTGGAGGTGCAGGGGAATGAAAATAGATACGGCCACGCACTATAACAATGCAACCAAAGCCACAATTCTTGACCACTATGGGGACTTGCTAACTGTAGAAGATTTATCTAATTTTTTCGGAGTGTCGAAACAGACGGTTTATAAGGAAATTCGAGAAGGTAAGCTTGGAAAGCCATTGAGGTTTGGGCGAGAGTATCGGATTCCAAAAGTTCATATTATCAACAATTTCATGCAGGGTTTTGTGAAGTAGCCTAGAATATTTAAGGTAGCTTGCTGTGTCCTGCTATGATATAATTGACATAGGCTAGTATTGCACAGTAAACTACCTCACTTGCTCCACGAGAAAGGGGTTTGCTATGACAGGAAGTATATTAACTAAAAACGGAAGGAAGAATTATTATGCTGTTTTAAATGTTTATGATAGCAATGGTAAAAGGCAACGAAAGTGGGTTGATACTGGCATTGCTGTTAAGGGCAACAACAAACGGTTGGCAAATTTGGAACTGCATCGTATTATAGCGGATTATAGCGAAAGTCGCGTTGATCTCACCAAAGATAGCAATTTTGCTGATTTTTTGGTGGCATGGCTAGAAAGTATGAGGTTTTCATTAGCATCAACTACATACGATTCTTACAAAATGACATTCCGGATTCATATTTTACCTTATTTCGAAAAAAGGAAGTTAAAAATCACGAATGTCACCCCAGCAGTTGTCCAGAAATATGTGAATGACAAGCTGAAAGAGCTATCGCCTAACACGGTCAGAAAACATCTTGCTAACATTTCTAAGTGTTTGGATAGTGCTGTCAAACAAAACATCATTGCCTTTAATCCTGCAGATAGAATTGAGAAGCCAAAGGAAATTAAGTACAAAGGTGCTAAACATTATAATGAGAGGCAGATTGAACAACTCTTGGAATGTGCCAAAGGCGATCCTTTAGAAATCACCATCCTGCTTTCTCTATTCTATGGTCTGCGAAGAAGTGAGGTTTTAGGATTACGTTGGGATGCTGTGGATTTTGAAAGCCGCACAATCGCGATCAAACACACAGTTGTAAAAGTTGGTAATGTCCTTCACAAAAATGACCGAACCAAGAATGACAGCAGTTACACTGCATTTCCAATGTCCGAAAAAATTGAGATGGAATTGCAGCGATGGAAAAAGCATCAAAATGAGATGAAAGCCTTGCAACCTAACGATTGGGAGGACAATGGGTATATCTGCACGAAAGCGAATGGTCAATTGCTGGCAACGGACTTTGTAAGCCAACATTTTGCTTGGCTACTAAAGAAAAATGGCATGCCACACATTCGATTTCATGATTTAAGGCACTCATCAGCGAGCTACCTAAAAAGTCTTGGTTTCGACTTAAAGGACATCCAAGTTTGGTTGCGCCACAAGGATATTCAAACCACAATGAACTTGTACACGCATTTGGACATGGAAGCGAAATCAAATATTGCTAACAGTTTGGACATCAAATTCCAATCCTTCTCAAAGGTGTAAATTAAACGAAAATTATATGAAGTGGTAGACAAAGTGGTAGACAGATGGGGTTTTGGGCAAAAAATAGACTTCCTCGTTTAAGAGAAAGCCCATGATTATCAAATCTGGGTGAAAGGATTTGAACCTTCGACCTCCAGAACCCCATTCTGGCGCGCTACCAAGCTACGCTACACCCAGATATAGTGATATAATTCTGCCCAAGGCCGGAATCGAACCGGCACGCCTTTAAGGGGCGCGGGATTTTAAGTCCCGTGCGTCTACCAATTCCGCCACTTGGGCGCGGAGTTTTTATGTGTCTGTTGTTACGTCGTCCCAATCTTGGTCGCAGTAGGTTGTCAGCCAGTTTAGTGCATGGTGTCTTTCTAGAACAACGCCGGTGTTTATGGTATCCATGCTTCTATTGTTTATCCTTGCATCCACGCAGGCCCAATTGTATCTGTAAATCAGGTCTGTTTCGTCCAAAATTTCTTCTTTGCTGCGTAAAACGCTTGCGGCCAAAAAACTGTCATAGGTAGTATAACGATTAATGATGCCGACTATTTTTGGTACATCGCAGATGTCGGCAGGGAATGGCAGGGTATCGACGAAGCCAAGTGCCCATAGCATTACATTAAGACATTCGTATTGCCAGGAAAACTGTATGGCCGTATGCCTGTCCGGTGCGGCATCTTGCAAAAAGGCTGTCTCGTTTGGTGTAAAAAATGAGCAAGCCACCAAATTGGTCTTTTATTGTGTTTTGCAGAGACAGGGCTTCTTCCGGGCTTGTACCTGCATTTGCATCTTCGGCATAGATGGCAACAATTAAAAGCGCAATAGCACGCTTTGCAATATCGTCTGTAGGGCGAAGGGTAGCTTCATCGTGGGATTCTATCATAGGTAGTCAATCTATGGTTGGGATGCCCTTTGATTTTAGAAAAGCTATGCTTTCTTGTTTTCTTTGCTCTGCGGTTTTGATAGTGCCCATAATATCGCATCCCTAAAATAAACTAAAACAGGCGCCACCCGGATTCGAACCGGGGGTAAAGGAGTTGCAGTCCTCTGCCTTACCACTTGGCTATGGCGCCGAGTTGCAAATGTGCATTAAAAATGACCCGTAAGGGATTCGAACCCTTGTTACTGCCGTGAAAGGGCAGTGTCTTAACCCCTTGACCAACGGGCCTTGCTACAGTGAAATAGAATTGGAAAACAAATTACATTATAAACGAGAAATTCTCTCGTGTCAATACTTTTTTGTAGTGATTATAGTTGTTTTCTTCGGCAGATAGTGGTACAATATTTAATAAATTGAAATTGAGGAGGAAAGATAATGCCTTGTAAGATTACAAACAAATACGGCACAATAAACATAGAAAATGAGGTTGTAGCCAGAATTGCCGGTATGGCCGCCATGGAATGTTACGGCATTGTGGGCATGGCCGCCAAAAGCGTAAAAGACGGTTTTGTGCATCTGCTAAAAATCGAGAGCCTAACGAAGGGCATCAGGGTTAATGTAGGTGAAAAAGATATTGATATCAGCCTTCACATCATTGTAGAATACGGCACAAATATCACAGCTATATGCGAATCGCTTATATCCACCGTGAAATACAAAGTAGAAGAAACCTGCGGCCTTGCTGTTGGTCGTGTAAATGTCTATGTGGAGGGGTTACGGGTAGATGGTTGATAATACACAACGAATTACAAAAATAGATGGGACTATGCTGCGCAACATGATTATCGAAGGCTCCAACAGGCTAACAGCCAACAAGGCGCGCATAGATGCCCTTAATGTCTTTCCTGTTCCCGATGGCGATACAGGCACAAATATGTCACTAACAGCCCTGGCAGCCGCCAAAGAAGTTGCAAAACTAGACACAGATGATGTTTTTGTTGTATCAAAAGCCGCCGCATCCGGCGCATTGCGCGGCGGCCGCGGCAATTCCGGCGTTATATTTTCTCAGTTGTTTCGCGGCTTTTCCAAGGCATTGGAAGGTCATAGCAGCATTGGCATTACAGAAATAACCGCAGGCCTCGTTGGAGCATCAAAAACAGCCTATAAAGCCGTCATGCGCCCACAAGAAGGCACAATGCTTACAGTAGCACGCCATATGGCAGAATCGGCAGAGAAGTTTGCTCGTAATTCTAAAGGCACAAAAGACGTGGGGGCTTTCTTGCAAGATGTGCTGGATGAAGGTAAAATCATCCTAAGCAAAACCCCGGATATGCTGCCTGTGCTAAAACAAGCCGGCGTGGTAGATTCTGGCGGCGAAGGCATAGTGGTCTTTTTCCGCGGTATGTTGGACGGCATGTATGCAAAAAATGTGCAGCTGGCCGCCCAGGCGGCAGAACCACAAGAAGAACAGGTAAGCTTCTCTGCTCTGGCCAATTTCTCCACAGAAGAAATCACCTTCGGCTATTGCACAGAATTTTTTATCAATGTAGAGGGCTTTACAGAAGCCGATGAAGACAGCTTTAAAGCCTATCTGGAGACCATGGGGGATTCCATCGCTCTTGTAAGCGACGACGAGATAGTAAAAGTCCATGTGCATACAGACCACCCCGGTGCTGTAATGGAAAAAGCCATGGAAATAGGCCCTCTGTCCAATCTAAAAATAGAGAACATGCGCTTTCAGCATCATGGGGCTATCACCTTTATGGATGGCGGCGAAAATCTAATGCCACCTGCCACGATCTCAGAACCAAAGGATTTGGGCATAGTAGCTATTTCTAGCGGCGCAGGCTTTAAGCAGATTTTTGAAGAGCTAGGCGTAGACCGTATTGTAGAAGGCGGCCAAACCATGAATCCCTCGGCAGAGGATATAGTATCCGCCATAAACCAAATAAACGCCCCCAACATCATAATCCTGCCAAACAACAAAAACATCATTTTGGCGGCCAAACAAACGGCACATCTATGCCCGGAAAAAAACATATCCGTTATAGAAAGCCGCAACCTGCCCCAGGGCATAGCCGCCATGATAAATTATATGCCGGACAACAGCCCCAAAGATAATGTGAAGAGCATGGAAGGAGCCCTGGACGACGTAACCGTAGGCCAAATAACCTATGCCGTGCGTGATACAGAAATGGACGGCCAAAAGGTTAAAGAAGGCGACTTTATGGGTCTATTGGGCGGCAAAATCGTATGCTCCCATCAGGATTCCGATATATCCGTAAAAGAACTGATAAACACCATTATGGCAGATAGCCCCGATGTTTTAACCGTGTATCTGGGCGAAGATGCCAAAGATGATGCTGCCAATAAGGACATAGAAACCTATGTAAACGAAAATTACGAAGACTGCGAACTGGAAATAGTCTATGGCGGCCAACCCGTATATCACTACATCTTCGCGGCGGAATAGCATGAAATTAACAGACAGCGTAAACATACTAAAAAGTGTAGGGCAAGCGCGGCTTGCCCTATTGCATAATATGGGAATTTATACCATAGAGGATTTATTGGAGTACTTCCCAAGGGACTACCTGGACCGCAGCCAAATCTCGAAAATAAACGAGCTAACAGATGGCCAAACAGCTACGGTTATGGCATATATGGCAGGCCAGCCCCAGGCTTTCTACAAAACCGGCATGAACATCACAAAAATCGCTTTTTCCGATGGCACTAGCCGCATGGAGCTTATTTGGTTTAACCAACCTTATATGGCCCGCAATATCAAAAGCGATGTGGAATACTATATTTCCGGCAGGGCAAAGCGCGGGCAGGGCTTGCTGACAATGGAAACGCCGGAGATAGAGGTTGTTGCAAAGAATGTTCCACGTGGAACATCTGGCGATGCAAATATATCCGCCGGGCGCATAGTGCCTGTGTATCCGCTATCGGCGGGGGTTTCGCAAAAAATATTGCGTGGGTTGATAAAGCAGGCGGTGGATGGCATAGCCGGCCAGATTGAAGATTTTATGCCGCAGGACATGATTGGCGAATACGCTCTTTGTGATAGGGGCTTTGCTGTATGCAATATACATTTTCCCCAGTCCGGAGAGGCGTATTTTGCGGCGCGGCGGCGGCTGGTGTTTGAAGAGCTGTTTTTGATGCAGGCGGCTTTGATGCTGGCTAAGGGCCATGTTGCAGCGGCTAAAGGCAGGGTTTTTGATGACTTGGATATACAGCCCATGCTGGATACCCTGCCCTATGATTTAACGGACGACCAAGCTAAAGTGGTTGGGGAGATTTGCGAAGACCTGCGTTCTGGCAATGCGGCGAATAGATTGTTGCAGGGGGATGTGGGTAGTGGCAAGACGGCCGTGGCTATGATACTATGCTATCTAGCCGTCAAAAACGGAACACAGGCGGCTTTGATGGCTCCTACAGAGACCTTGGCTGTGCAGCATTATCATTCTTTCCAAGAGATTTTTGGGCGGTTTGGCATGACTGTAGAATTGCTGGTTGGGTCTGTGAAGAAAAAGGCGGCTATAAAGCAGAGGCTAAAAAGTGGCGACATAGATATTGCGATAGGCACCCATGCATTGATACAGGGTAATGTAGAATTTGCGGATTTGGGGCTTGTTATTACAGACGAGCAGCATCGCTTTGGGGTGCGGCAGCGTGGCAAGCTTAATGCGAAGGGTGTGCAAAACCATGTGTTGGTGATGACGGCAACGCCTATACCGCGTAGCCTGGCTATGGTGCTGTATGGGGATATGGATATTTCTACCATAAACCATTTGCCGCCGGGACGGCAAAAGATAGATACCCATTGTGTTACAAGCGCGTATCATGCCCGGATTTTTAAGTTTATACGCGATGAAATCGAAAAAGGCCATCAGGCATATATCATTTGCCCTTTGATTGAAGAGAGCGAGCACGAAAGCAGAAAAGATGTTAATTCGGTGTTGAAATTTGCAGAAGAGCTAAAAAGCGGGGTTTTTGCCGATGTGCCGCTAAAGATATTGCATGGCCGCATGAAACCCGAAGAAAAAAACGAGATTATGCAGTCCTTTTCGGATGGGGATACAGAGGTTTTGGTTTCCACCACCGTTATAGAGGTGGGTATAAATGTACCAAATGCCACGGTAATTTTGATTGAAAATGCAGAGCATTTTGGACTATCCCAGCTGCATCAGCTGCGTGGACGGGTTGGCCGCAGCGAAAAGAAGTCGTATTGCATATTGGTAACGGATTCTAAAAACGAGATAACCAAAAAGCGTATGCAGGCTATGGTTGGTACAAATGATGGGTTTGAGCTTTCGGAGCTAGACCTACAGCTGCGCGGCCCGGGCGAGTTTTTTGGCACTATGCAGCATGGCATACCACAAATGCGCCTGGCGAACCTATATAGAGACATGGAAGTGCTAGTGGAAACACGACAAGCCTTAAATAAGGTGTTCCACGTGGAGCATTCGCCGTTAAAACACAAAATAGAGCGGATTTTAGGAAATATTGAAAAAATTTCCCTATAAAGTTTACATTTGCGCGAAAATTATGTATAATTGTAAAATAGAAATTTTAATAAGAAATTTTATGGAAGGTAGGTGTTTGGTCATGCGAGTTATTTCTGGGGTTGCGAGGGGCGTTTCGCTTTTCTCTCCTAGGGATGATAAGACGCGGCCTACATCGGATTTTGTTAAAGAGAACCTGTTTAATATCATAAGGGATGATGTGCGCGGTGCGCGGTGTTTGGATCTGTTTGCGGGGTCTGGGGCTATTGGTATCGAGGCCCTAAGCCGAGGGGCAACAGCTGTTACTTTTGTGGATATTTCGCAAAAGTGCGTAGATTTGGTGCGGCGAAATTTAGAAAAGACGCGGCTTAGAGCGGATGCAGTAATTAAAGGCGACGTACTGCTTGTGCTGAAAAAGCTTGAAGGTCAGAAGTTTGGCATAATTTTCTTAGACCCGCCATATTTCGCTGATTTTGCACCCTTTGTGGTTAAAGTCCTAAAAGAGATATGCGATAGGGATATTTTGGAAGATAGTGGTTATATTATTTTGGAAATGAGCAGAGAGATTGATTCGCCAAGGATAGATGGGCTTGAGGTATTTGACGAAAGAGAATATTCCAGCACCAGGCTGGTTTTTATGGAGAAAGCACGAGGGGATAGCATATGACCGCAGTTTATCCGGGAAGCTTTGACCCGGCAACTTATGGGCATTTGGATATAATAGAAAGAGCATCGAAATTTGTTGATAAACTAATTGTGGCCGTGCTTAACAATTCTGCAAAGCAGCCCATATTTAGTGTGGACGAGCGGCTGGAGATGCTAAAGCAAACATGCAAAGGCATTGATAATATTGAATTTGCGGCCTTTTCTGGCCTTTTGATAGAATTTGCAAGGGATTATCGTGCAAATGCGATAATCCGCGGTTTAAGAGCTGTTTCGGATTTTGAATACGAATTTCAGATGGCATTAACAAACAAAATTTTGGATGATGAGATAGAAACACTGTTTATATCCACCAGCGCGCAATATGCGTATCTTTCTTCGTCTATTGTGAAGGAAGTGGCGGCACTAGGCGGGCCTGTGGATTCTATGGTGCCGGCTGTTATAGGCGAACGGTTATTGCGGAAGATTAAGGGATAAGAAATATTAGGGGGCATACGATGGAACTCATTACGGCTCATATTGACAAGATTGAAGACCTATTGATGAAAATGGACGAAGTGGTGGATACTGCCAGGTCTGTGCCATTTTCTAATAAGGTAAGCCTGGAAAAAGACGCGCTGTTTAGCGTGATAGACGAGATACGCGCCATTGTTTATGATATGCGCAAGGGGCTGCCCCATGAGATTAGCCAGGCCAGGCGGGTGCTGGGGGATAAGGACAGCCATATTAGCGAGGCCAGGTCTAAAGCAGAGGGCATTATAAAGGCGGCACATTCCGAAGCCCAAAAAATGGTTAGCGAAAACCAAATTGCTATCCAGGCAAAGCTTGCCGCGCAAGAAATATCCGAAGATGCCAAAAGAGAGATTAACGATTTTAAAATTTCGGCGGCGCAGTATGTGGATGGTGTCTTTAAAGACCTAGACGAGATGATGCGGGCCGCCATGGAAGACCATATGGTAAAAAGCAGAGAAATCGAAGGGTTCTATAAAGACATCATCGCAGAGCTGTATCACAACCGAAAAGAAATACGCATTGATGCAGAAAAGAGATAGGAAAAGAGGTGCTACCCTAATATGGACTATAAATTAGAGATTGCAAAATTGATTGCTGCCGCAGCAAATCTGGATGAAAAAGAGATTGTGCAAGCCATAGAGATACCGCCCGAAACCGATATGGGCAATTTTGCTTTTCCGTGTTTTAGGCTGGCAAAGCAGCTAAAGCAAGCCCCGCCTGCCATAGCAGAAGATATACGTGCAAAGATTGAAATGCCGGAATTTTTAGATAGGGTTATCGTAACTGGTGCATACCTTAATTTCTTTGTAAACCGTGCGCATTATGCCAAGGTGGTTATGGCCGAAATTGCGGGCAAAGGCGAGAGGTTTGGCAGCGCAGATATTGGCGGTGGCGGTTGTGTTGTTATAGACTATTCCGCACCCAATGTGGCAAAACCTTTCCATGTAGGACATTTGCGCTCTACGGTTATTGGTCACGCGCTTTATAATATCCATAATTTTTTGGGGTATCGTTCTTTTTCCATAAATTACCTTGGGGACTGGGGTACGCAGTTTGGCAAGGTTATAACTGCACTTGAGCATTGGGGCAATGAAGAAGAAATTAACACAGTAGGCATGCCTGCCCTGCTTGAGCTATACGTAAAATTCCATAAAGAAGCGGACGAAGACCCAAAATACGACGAAGAAGCCCGTAGCTGGCTTGTAAAAATGGAACAAGGCGACGAATACGCTCTAAAGCTATGGAAATGGATTTTTGATATCAGCATGCGGGAATACGAAAAAATCTACGGCATGTTGGACATAAGCTTCGATTCCTACAACGGCGAAAGCTTCTATAACGACAAAATGATGCCCATCGTTGAAGAAATGAAGCAAAAGAATATTTTGGTGGAAGACGATGGCGCTATGATTGTGGACTTGGAAGAGTACAAAATGCCTCCGTGTCTGATTTTGCGCCGCGATGGCGGCACGCTTTATCCAACGAGGGATATTGCTTCTATCATGTATCGCAAAAAGGAATATGACTTTGTTAAAGCACTTTATGTAACCGGCAACGAGCAAAGCCTGCATTTTGCCCAATGGTTTAAGGTTGTGGAGCTAATGGGTTACGAATGGGCCAAGGACCAGCTGGTGCATGTGCCCTTTGGGCTGATAAACTTCGCCCAGGGCAAGCTATCCACCCGCAAAGGCAATGTTATATTAATGGAAAAGTTCCTTAACGACGCAATTGCAAAAATAAGAGAAGTTATAGAGCAAAAAAACCCAGACCTTGCAAACAAAGAACAGGTTGCAGAGCAGGTTGGCATTGGCGCGGTTATTTTTAACGATCTATACAACAACCGCATTAAAGATATAGAATTCTCCTGGGAACGCATGCTTAATTTTGAAGGGGAAACAGGGCCATATGTGCAATACACCCACGCAAGATGTAATTCTGTGCTAAATAAGGCCGATTTGGGTTATGACGATGCCGATACAACCAAATTAACCAACGACGACGAATTTGAGCTTATAAAGGCACTATACACATTCCCGGAAAAGATAATCGATGCCGCGAATAAATACGAGCCTTTTATAGTCTCGCGCCATATCATGCAGGTTGCACAGGCGTATAATAAATTCTATCACAACAACAATATACTGCGAGCCGACGAAGATGTAAAAAAAGCACGTCTTTTGCTGACCAAATGCACAAAAGACGTAATCTCTACCGGTCTGGGCCTGCTGGGTATAAAATCCCCGGCCGAAATGTAAAAATAAAAAACTCCAGCAAACTTTTTTGAAAGACTTGCGTAAATCTTTATAACAAAGCAAATAGACATGTCCCCTAACCTGTTTCACACAATTTCTCTTTCACTTTTGCTTCTCAATGTTTTTCAGGAAGATCACCTGAAAAACATCTGCCAGCAAAAATTTTCCGCAAAAAGCGCGGAAAATTACGTTCGGAGAAATTGGTTCAACATGGGTTATGGGCCACGTCTAATACGCAACAATCAAAAGGAGTGATTTTATGAGTCATAAGTATAATAAAGATGATGACTACAAAAGGGATATTAGGCTAGACGATGCACCGCCACCGGACGAAACGCCAAATCCCCATGCAACCCACCACAGACGGCCCAGCAGGTTTTGGCTCTTCGCCTTTTCGTTTTTGCCCGGCCTAAGCCATATATACATGGGTTTGGTACGGCGCGGACTATTCTATGTATCCGCCCTGGCATTCGTTATATTCTTTACCTCTGCAATTGTGCCAAGCTTCGGACTATTCCGAGTAATTACATCATTTTCCATTTTTGCTCTCTATGCAGTTTCCTTCTTCGAGGCCTTTAGCATCAGAAGAGACATGATTATGGGCAAAGAAGTAAAAGACGTTATACCCAATCTTGCCATATTTGGAGGCAGCAAAGTTATCATTATTGTGGTAGCCGTCGTATTTGCCATCTCCCTTGGTATAAATATACTCTCTAGCTTGCCATGGTATGCTTGGGTTATATTGGGTATTGTTGCAATATGCTATGCCCCTTATATCCGTGGCAAAAAGCGCAACAAACCTTCTGATAGCGGGAATGACGAGAATTGATAGTATGGCCCTATAGCGTAAAAAACAAGCGACGCAATTAAAAATGTTCCACGTGGAACATTTTTAATTGCGTCGCTTGTTTTTTTGTGTTAAAATTGTATTATTAGGGTTTTTATGCAAAATTAAAGAGGTGGGTTAAAATTATGGGAAGGATAATTTCTATTGCTAATCAGAAGGGTGGTGTGGGCAAAACAACCACCGCGATAAACCTATCGGCCTGCTTGGCGCAAGCGGGGAAGAAGGTGTTGGCTATCGACTTTGACCCGCAGGCCAATACAACGAGCGGGTTGGGGGTGGACAAGCGCAGCCTTACTGCCACGGTCTACGACCTACTGATGGGGGAAAAGCGCGTTGATGAGGTGCTAACACCTACTATTGTTGACAATCTAAGTCTTTTGCCTACAAATGTGCAGCTTGCGGGGGCAGAGATAGAGCTTGTTAGCCTGGCTGATAGAGAATACATACTAAGAAGCATTTTGGTGGACATGAAATATAATTACGACTATATCTTGATTGACTGTCCGCCTTCGCTTAATATTTTGACGGTGAACGCTCTTACTGCTTCTGATACGGTGCTGGTGCCCATACAATGCGAGTATTTCGCGCTGGAGGGGTTAAGCCAGCTGATGTATACGATAGAGCTTATACGGAAGAATTTGAACAAGCGGCTGGAGCTTGAAGGTGTTGTCTTTACGATGTATGATTCGCGGACGAATTTGTCTGCGGAGGTTGTGGAAGAAGTGAAAGGCCATTTGGAAAAAAATGTATATCGAAGTATTATACCAAGGAATGTCAGGCTTAGCGAGGCCCCAAGCCATGGTGTACCTATAACGATGTATGATACGAAGTCCAAAGGAAGCGAAGCCTATATTTCTTTGGCGCAGGAAGTTATTGCGAAGGTAAGATAGCGTAGAGAGGGGAAACGAATATGAAGAAGGGTTTGGGCAAGGGCCTTACTGCATTGATTGCTCATACTGAAATACCGACGATAGAGGGTGCAAGAGCCGACGAAGAGATTTTTGAGATAGAAATAGAGAGGGTTATGCCCAATCCGGATCAGCCCAGAAAGCATTTTGAGGAAAGCCAGATAGAGGAGCTTGCGGAATCTATTAGCACATTTGGCATAATACAGCCTTTGATTGTGAAAAAGAGCGGTGAGGATTATGTGATTGTGGCGGGCGAGCGAAGATGGCGGGCGGCTAATAAGGCAAAATTAAGGCGCGTGCCGGTTGTTGTTAGAGATTATACTGATTTGCAGACTTTAGAAATTGCCCTGATTGAAAATGTACAGCGTGAGGACCTCAACCCTATAGAGGAGGCCAATTGCTACAAGCGGCTTAATGATGATTTTAATTTGACACAAGAGCAGATTTCTAAGAAGGTTGGCAAAAGCAGAAGCCATATTTCTAATTCTATTAGGCTTTTGCGGCTAGACCCCAAGATACAGACCTATATTGTGGAGGGTCAACTAACACCGGGCCACGCCAAAGCCGTTTTAGCCATCGACAACAAAGAAATTCAAAATTACTTTGCACGCAAGATGGTGGAGGAAGATTTAAGCGTTAGGGAAGCCGAGGAGTTTGTTAGAAAATACGGCTCGCCCATTACAGAAGAAGAAAAGAAGCAACTTTTAGAATCCGGCGGCGATTCTTCGGAAAAAAAGGTCGCAGAAAAGAAATATGTGCATTTTCAAATGGAGCTTAGGGGCTTGCTTAGCACAAGGGTAAATATACGCGACAACAGGACGGGCAACAGCGGCGGCAAAATAGAGATAAACTATTTTTCTGAAGACGATTTGAAGCGTATTGTTGATTTGATAAAAACCAGCAGATAAGTTTTGCAACATCCATGTGGAGCAGTCTGCGCCCCACATGGATGTTGCCGCAACTACGAGACAGCAGGCGAACTTGTGCTTACTATTTGATTTTTAACATGAGCTACCGCGTTTTTCACTTGTGGAATAACCAGAATTATCAATGTGAGTGCGGCTTCTATAGATATGTAACCGGCATTGTAGGTTATGGAGTACCACATGGGGTTCATGCCATCTGGGGCATATTGTGCAAAAAAGAAATAGCCGGATATGGTATGCATGACAAAGCGTCCGAAAACGGCTACAATATAACCGATGTAGAGCCCGCCCTTTGCTTTGTAGAAAAAGCCCGAAAGCCCCAACATGCCAAAAGCCAAGGGATAATCCAGCAGCAATTGGAAGGGGTGTAGCACCATTGGTCCTTGGGCAAATTGCAACAGGCCATAGGAAAGTCCGGATACAAGGCCCACCGCAGGCCCAAACAAAAAGCCAATAAAGGTTACAAAAAACATGCTCATGGGGGTGACGGAGCCTCCCATAGGCCACGAGAACCTAAAATACGACAATGCAAAAGCTATTGCCATGGATAGGCCCGCATAGGCCAAAACCCGGGTAGAGATATTTGACCTTTTAAACAAGAAGCCGGTTAGTGCCAAAAACAGCACGACGCCAATGATGAGGGTAAGAAAAGCCCCCAGGTCTGTTGGTTGATAATAACCCGGCCATCGCCCTTCTGTGATAATGGCATTGCGAATTGCTTCAAACATAAAAAAACCTCCTTAATTTTGGATGGCAAGGAGGGGCAGAAATTACCTAGTTCATAACTTCCCTTCGCCGGCATTATCCGGATCAGGTACAAGGGTAATAATCTCAGCCTTTCTTAACGAAAAGCACCCCTAGCCAAACTAACATTATTTAGTTTTATTGGTTGCGCGCTAACCAACCATTTAATCATAAACTAAGTTTGTGAAAATGTCAACAAAAATATAACGAAAAGGTGTAGTCAATGTATAAATTAATTGCTTGTGATGTAGACGGAACACTACTGGATGACAGCCTTGTTACGACAAAGGCTGACAGAGACGCTATTGCAAAAGCACAGGAGAAGGGCATCATATTCTCAATTTGCTCTGGTCGCTCCTACAAGAGCCTGAAAATAATAGCCGAAGAATTGGGTATTAAGGCAAAAGACAACTATATAATAGGCTTTAATGGCGGCGTCGTTTATGATATTGAAAACGAACGCGCCGTGAAGCAAGAAAATCTTAACAAAGATGCCGGGATGAAGGCCGTTGAGATTTTCAAGAGGATACCGCGAAATGTCGAGATTGTGATATATACTGATGCTGAAAATGTCCTATACGAAGAAGGTGCAGAGTATGCCCCGGTATATAGAGAAATCAGCAAATGCGACTGGAAAAGCACCAATGATATAATTCAAGCTACGAAAAATCTAAACAGCATGGCCAAAATCATATTTTTGGGCAAAAATGCTGACCTGGTAGCTTTCGAAAAAGAGCTATCCGGAAATATTGGCGATGAAGCATACGCCCTTTTTACCACAGAATACATGATGGAAGTGACCCCTTCCACATCTACCAAGGCAAATGGCGTTAAATGGCTTTGCGAAAAATTTGGTATAGATATTTCGGAGGTTATTTGTATTGGCGATAATTACAATGACCTAAGCATGATAAAACAGGCGGGCCTTGGGGTTGCCGTTGCCAATGCCGTCGATGCCGCCAAAGAAATTGCGGACTATATTACCGAAAATGATTGCAGCAATGGCGCGGTGGCAGAGGTTATAAATAAGTTCGTGCTACAAAGCCATTAAATGCGCTATATCCGCAACCTTGTTGTAGAGTACCGTATTCATCGTCCTTTGGTGCATTGGGTCGCCTAGGTCTGCATAAATCTGCGAAGCCTCACGTAGCAGTCGTGATTCTTGCAGCAGGGCATAGGTAATGTCCGCCCTAAAATCTCTTGTCCCTTCTACTTTCATATCCTTTGCGGCGGCCCATTCGCTGTTTGTTAAATTTCTATACAACCCTGTCACATTTTCTATTTGCCTCCGCTTGTTGGCCAACAGCTCTGCAACAAGCTCCTTGTCTTTTTCAGAAATCCTAGCAGAACTGGCCATGTTCTCGTAAAAAACAATGCTATTGCTTTCCCCCTGGGTTAGGTTGCCAAGCTTTATAATGATGTCGGCCGCACCGACAAGGGGGGATGTTGGCTGGGGCATGGGTTCGGCATTTGCACCGGGTGGCATCATGCCGCCGGGGATTGGCTCGAACCGCACATTGGGGTCGTTTGTGGGGTTTAGCAGATGCATAGGCGGCATTTGTTGCGCAGGTGCGCCCATTTGGGGCATATTTGTGCCCATCTGCGGAGGGAATGTTCCGCGTGGAGCATGTTGCTGTGGAGGGTGGCCTGGGTTTGTCGGCCCAAATCTGGGCATGCCCATTGGCATTTGCTGCATTGGCCCTGGCCCTGGCCCTGGCCTTTGCATATTGCCCATCATGCCATGGCCGGGTCTTTGCGGAAACTGCCCGAAATGAGGATTATGTTGTTGGGGTCTGTTAAAAAAGCCGCCCATAGGAAATTGTGCCATGATGCCCTCCTGGAATAATCGTGATATTGCCAAACAACTTTAATTCACCGCATAATTATTTTTCATTGCGAGCAACGCTTTAAGGTTACAATGAAAAATAATTATGCTACTTCTTAAGTTGTTTGGCTATAGTACACTTTATTCCGAGCATGCCTATTTTGTGAAGGCTATATGATGATAGCAGTTGTACCCGCCGGGATATTATCGTAGAGCCATTTTGCATCATCCAGCATTAAGCGTATGCAGCCGCTGGAGCGTTTTTCGCCTACTGTGTCTTCGCCGGGGATTATGTTTCTGTGTTTGTCCATAGGGATGGAGTGGTAGAGATATTGGCCATTAAAGCGCAGCCAATGCTTTGCGCCGGAAGCCAGGCGGTCGGAATAAAACCATGCGCCGCGGTCAGAGATAGCGAAGGTGCCGCGGGTGGTGGGAGAGGCATTGATGCCCGTGGAACAGTCGAAAGAGCGAACCAAACCCCAGCTTATGCCATTTTTGATGAAAACATGGGTTTTTTGGCGGTTTATGTCCGTTATGATTAGGAAATTTGTGGGGCTGGCATAGTCGTTATCATTAGCAAAGCGTTCCAAATCGGCACGTGTTAGGGTGCTTTTGTCGGTTGGGGTATCGGGTGGTATGATTAGGAATTCTGCCGCAAGCCAGCCGGTTATACTGCGGTCTGCATCATGAACCTTGTATATTTCTGCGGAGAAGTCCTCTAGGATCTCTGCCAGTTGCCCCGCGAAAAGCTCACCCACAGGGAAATTAAGGGATTTATCACTGTAGATTTTGCAATCTATTGTGATTTCGGCCATTACAGGGGTTTCTTGGATGGCAGGCGGGGCAATGAGAACCGAGGCCAAAAGAGCATGAGCTAATATAATTGTCAACATAAAATGCGCACCACCTTTTTTGGTATGATGTGCGCATAGATGATTTTATATGCAATTGATTATTCTTTGCGCTAGATTATCCCAGGGTCTGGATTGAACGATGGGGATACCGTGCTTTATGCAGCTTTCTGCCAGCCAATTGCCGTGGGCATGGCTGACATTGGCGCGGAATTGCTGGAGTTCTCCTTCGCGAGCCATATAGTTTTGCAAAATTTGCTCGCCGCAGGGTTCGTGTATGAAAACAGAGGCGACCCTTGGGTTTTTTAGCGAGGCCGCAAATTCCGGGAGGATGAAATCCCCCTCCAGAATCATTGGGATGTTTTCTGTTAGGTGGTCGTTTATTACAGCGGCTAGACCGGGTGACAATGCTCTTGCTGCGTCCACTAAGCGACCTACCGAGGCCTCTATGCCCTCGTCACGCCAGTTTGGGTTTTCTGTCCAATAGTGGATGGCGGGGATGGCTTTTGGGGTGGTTATTGCCTCTAGCAATACCTGGAAATCATCTACTCGCACCAGGTCCATACCATGCCGGCGAGCTAGTGCGCGGCTGACCACGGTTTTGCCTGTGCCCGATGCCCCGCCTATTATCAAGATATCCCAGTTTCTTGGTTCGGTTTGTTTATTCATGAAAATGCTCATTGTTATTGTCGATTTTATATTTATCTTTAAAGTTCTTTATGCGCACATGATCTTTTATCAGATATCCAAAAAAATTATCTATTGCAAATAAGAGAACCACGCCATGTGAAACAGACTGGAAATAGCCCTGCATATTTTCTGAAACTTCAATAGGTGCGCCTAATGCTAATAATTGCGAAAAAATCAGGGCAAAGATATAGAACAAATAGAGGGATGTTTTTAATGAGCCCACATCCTTTTTTGCAAATTTTGCTCGCATCTTGTCATCTGTGACTGCTTCAATTTTTTTATATATGCGCTTTACCCTTATTGTGTCTATTATTAGGCCGAAAGAAATTCCGATTACATTCCACATGTATGCGATAAGCATAACTCCGTTTGAAATAAACCAATACCAGTATGTAAGTAATCCAACGAGGCCTGCCCATACAAGATAGTCAAAGCCGCGTAAAATGTACATTCGCGCTGTTTTCGCTTTGCTTGGCATTGTTACCCCCTATTGGGCATGTCTATTTAGCCCGGTCTATAAGAGCTTTTGATTTCCACAATCCTGTTGAAAACCAAGCTATCGGGCGATGATGTTTTGGAATCCATACAAAAATAGGCGTTGCGCATAAATTGGAAGCGGTCTTCTGGGGTAGCATCCTTGATGGATGCCTCCGCGACGGCATTTTGCACAACCTCTAGTGAATTTTCGTTGAATCTAAAGCCGTTTTCTTCGGTGTCGTCGTCAAAAACCAGATAATCGTAGAGATTTGCGGTGATTTTAACGGCATCTGCGCAATTGACCCAGTGTATTGTGCCTTTTACCTTGCGCTCTGTAAAGCCGCTGCCGCTTTTGGTTGCGGGGTCGTATGTGGCGCGGACTTCTACCACCTTGCCTGTTTCGTCCTTTACAAAATCTGTACAAGAGACGAAGTACGCGCCGGCCAGGCGAACCTCGCGGCCGGGTGATAGGCGGTGGTATTTTGCGGGGGCATCTTCCATAAAGTCTGAGCTTTCGATGTAGACTTCGCGGGAGAATGGAATTTGGCGCGTACCTAGCTCCGGGTTTTTGGGGTTGCTTGGCATTTCCAGCATTTCTGTTTGGTTCTCTGGATAGTTTGTGATAACCAGCTTTATAGGGTCTAGCACGGCCATTACAACTTTAGAGATGGGGGCTAAATCCTCACGAACATAGTGCTCCAGCATGGCAGCATCTACCCTTGTTTCGCCTTTTGAAACACTCATGGCATCGCAGAAATTGCGGATAGCAGAAGGGGTATAGCCGCGGCGGCGCATGCCGGAAATAGTTATTAGGCGGGGGTCGTCCCAGCCTTCTACCGTACCGTTTTCTACCAGTTTTTTAAGATGACGCTTGCCGGAGATTGTGTTGGTTACGTAGAATTTGGCGAACTCCAGCTGGCGGGGTTTTTTATCGAAGCCGATTTGGTCTATATACCAATTGTAAAGGGGTCTGTTGTTTTCGAATTCGGCAGAGCATAGAGAATGGGTTATACCTTCTATGGCGTCTTGCAGGGGATGGGCGAAATCGTAGGTGGGGTATATGCGCCATTTGTCGCCTGTTCTGTAGTGGGGTATGCTGGTTATGCGGTACATAATGGGGTCGCGCATGTTTATATTAGGGCTGGACATGTCTATTTTGGCGCGTAAGGTGCATGCGCCATCGGGGAAGTCGCCGGCTTTCATGCGGGCAAACAAGTCCAGATTTTCTTCTATGCTGCGGTTGCGGTATGGACTTTCTTTGCCGGGTTTTTCAAAACCGCGGTATTCGCGAATTTCTTCGACCGAAAGGTCGCAAATAAAAGCCACGCCTTGCTTTATTAGCTGTACGGCGTAGTCGTAGCATTGGTCGAAATAATCGGAGCCGAAATATAGCCCGTCCCATTTAAAGCCCAGCCATTCTATGTCGTGCTGGATGGATTCTACGTATTCCATATCGTCCTTGGCGGGGGCGGTGTCGTCCATACGGAGATTGCATAGGCCGCCGTATTGTTTGGCCAGGCCAAAATTAAGGCAGATGGCCTTTGCGTGGCCTAGATGGATGTAGCCATTGGGGGAAGGAGGCCAGCGGGTGTGGAGATTGCTTGTGTTTGCGCCAAGGTCTTCTTGTATGGCGCGTTGTATAAAATTTGATGATGTGCTATCGGTCATTGCTATAGCCCTCCTTGGAAATATTTAAACAAGTATTCCGTACAATATGCCATTATGTAGCGCATGTGCGATAATCAATGACAACATGGAGCAATGCTTTATTCTTTCCATCATAACACAGCTTACAATCCCAAAAATCATAGCGTTGATGATGTAAACAGCATTTATGGGTGTATCAAAAATGATTGAGGCAGGCAGATGTATAAGCCCAAATAAAACAGAAGTTACCAAGGTTGCCAGCCATATATTGTCCCCTTTTGCCTTTATTGCATTATAAAGATGCCCGCGAAAAACAATTTCTTCAACCAGGGCAACAAAGAGCAGGGCATGGAAAAGAACCTGCAAAAACCACGAAATATCTATGCTTTGAAATGCCTGAAAATCCATGGAGAAAAAACCAAGAAAATCAGAAATTACAAGCGGAACAAACGAAACTATACCCCATGCTATGCCTATAGCAACTTGCCAGCCATACCCTTGTTTGCTAAAGCGTATGCCGGCAAGCGTTTCTTTGTTGCGGCGCATTAGAATGATGCTGGGGATTATTATGATTCCCCAAAATATGAAGTTTTCGTATATAAACGCCATTGTTCCCATGAAGGGATGAGGGATAATAACCACAGCAACAAAATACAAGGAAATAGCAACAGCTGTTATGATCCCTTTTAAGGCTTCTTTTGTTATCATTGTACGTCTCCTCTTTGGTTACGATGCCTCGTCGGGCTTTAGCTCTATTACGTCATCCTTTTTGTTTTTGTACTGGATAATGGCCGGGGCTTTTTTCTCTACGGTGTCCTTGGTTACGATTACCTTCTCTATATTGTCCGCCGAGGGGATTTCGTACATAATGTCTATCATGAAGGATTCTATGATAGAGCGCAGGCCTCTTGCGCCTATTTTGCGCTCTATGGCCAGCTGGGCAGAGGTTTTTATTGCTTCTTCCTCAAATTCCAGTTTTACATCGTCCAGGGAAAACAGGTGCTTGTATTGTTTTATTAGCGCGTTTTTGGGCTGTGTTAGTATGGATATTAGAGCGGCTTCGTCCAATGCGTTTAGCGAAACTATTATGGGCAAGCGACCTATGATTTCGGGGATTAAGCCGAAACGCTGCAGGTCCTTGGTGGTTACTTGACGCATAACCTCGTCTGTGGCGGCTTTGTCTTTGTCGGGTTTAAATTCCGAACCAAAGCCTATTACCTTTTTGTTTAGGCGTTGCTCTATGATTTTATCCATGCCATCAAATGCGCCGCCGCAAATAAAGAGGATATTTGTGGTGTCCATTTGGATGAATTCCTGGTGGGGGTGCTTTCTACCGCCTTGGGGCGGCACAGAAGCCACTGTGCCTTCCAGAATTTTTAGCAGGGCCTGCTGAACCCCCTCGCCGCTAACGTCTCTGGTTATAGAGACGTTTTCGGATTTTCTGGCGATTTTATCAATCTCATCTATATAGATTATGCCGCGCTCGGCTCTGGCAACGTCGCCATCTGCGGCCTGTATAAGGCGCAAAAGGATGTTTTCTACATCTTCGCCTACATATCCGGCCTCTGTAAGGCTTGTTGCATCGGCCACGGCAAAGGGCACATCAAGCAGCTTGGCCAAATTTTGCGCCAAGAAGGTTTTGCCTGTGCCGGTTGGGCCCAGCAGCAGCACATTGCTCTTTTGCAGCTCTATTTCCTCGCCGCCATCATCCAGCTTTGTAATGCGCTTGTAGTGGTTGTAAACTGCCACAGAAAGGGCGCGCTTTGCATCATCTTGACCTATTACATATTGGTCAAGATAAGCCACGATTTCTTTGGGTTTGTAGATTTTGTATTCGGGATAGGCCTCGCTGTCAATTTCGTCGTCCAGATATTCTTGTGGGCCATCGTACATTATTTCATTGCACAGATCTATACATTCGCTGCAAATGAACACGCCGCCAGGGCCTGCCACGAAGCGGCGAAAGCCTTCCTTGGGTCTGCCGCAAAAGCTGCAATATATTTGTTTTTCGTCGTTTCTGGTCACTGGGTTAGTCCTCCTTGATATCGGGCGAGCACAGCTCGCCCCTACGGTGCTGGCGGCAAGATGCCGCCCCTATGGGGTTTTGGTTATTATGTCGTCTATCAGGCCGTAGTCCTTGGCTTCTTCGGCTGTCATGAAGTTGTCGCGGTCGGAATCCTTTGCTATTACATCAACAGGCTGGCCTGTCATATCCGCAAACATTTGGTTTAGCTTTTCGCGGTTGCTTAGGATGCGCTTTGCGTAAATTTCCATATCGGAAGCCGGGCCGCGCATGCCGCCGGATGGCTGGTGTATCATAATTTCCGAATTTGGCAGAGCAAAGCGTTTGCCCTTTGCGCCGCCTGCCAGCAAAAACGCACCCATGCTGGCGGCCATGCCAATGCAGATGGTGGATACATCGGGCTTGATGAAATTCATAGTATCGTAGATAGCCAGGCCGGCAGAAATAGAGCCGCCGGGGCTGTTGATGTAGAAATTTATGTCCCTATCCGGGTATTCTGCCGCCAAAAACAGCAGCTGGGCCACAACCAGATTGCCTGTAACATCATTAACCTGGTCGCCCAAAAAGATTATGCCGTCTTTTAGCAGGCGGGAGTATATGTCGTAGGAACGCTCGCCGCGGTTGGTTTGCTCTACAACCATTGGCACTAAAGCCATATTTGGTGTGTCCATAAAATCAAAATTATTCATTGCTTTCATCATCCTTTCCTTCTTCCTCGTCTTCCTCGGTAGCTTCAACCTCAACCGCTGCCGCCTTCATCAAATCTATGGCTTTTTTGGATTTAAGATCCATCTTGATGGCATCTGCTTCGTCCTCGTTAATAGATTCTTCTAAAGTGGTTCTTTCCATGCGGTATTGTTCTGCCATGCGGTCTAGTTCTTGGTCGTATTCTTCGTCATTGGTTTCTATGCCTTCTTGGCGCACGATGGCTTCTAGTGCCAGGCGTATCAAAACATGCTCGCGGGCTTGGTCTTTGTACATTTCGCGCAGGCCGTTAATGTCCATGCCCATCATTTGCATGTATTGGGCAAAAGGCATGCCCTGGGACTGTACCCTGTTTGCAAATTCGCGCATAAGGCGGTCGTTTTCTTGGTCTAGCATAGGCTGCGGTATATTGGTGTCTTCTATTCTTTTTGCTAGGCCAGCCACCAGTTGGTTTTCAATTTGTCTGTCAGCATCGGCGGTTTTGTGTTCCAGTATTTTGGATTTGATATCGGCTTTAAATTCTTCCAGGGTGTCAAATTCGGAGACCTCTTGTGCGAAATCGTCATCTGCTTCGGGAATTTCTTTATGCTGGATATCATGTATTGTAACCTTGAAAACAGCGGGTTTGCCGGCCAGGTCTTCTGCGTGGTATTCTTCCGGGAAATCGACATTTACATCAAAGGAGTCGTCTAGGTTTTTGCCTATTATTTGCTCCTCGAAGCCCGGAATGAAAGTGCCCGAGCCAAGGGTAAGCTCGTGACCCTGCGCGGCACCGCCGGAGAAAGGCACGCCATCTGTAAAACCTTCAAAGTCTATTGTTACGATATCCCCATCCTGTGCGGGCCTGTCTTCTATAGAGAGCAGTCTGGCGTTTGCTTCTCTGTTTCGGTCTATTTCGGCGTTAACCTCGTCATCTGTTATGGTGATATCGGGCTGAACATATGTTAGGCCGGTGTAATCTTCAATGGTTATCTGAGGTTTTGTGTGAACCTCTGCGGTGATGATTACGCTGTTGTCGGTTTCTTCCATATCTACTTCCGGGGCAGATACCACGTCCAAATTATGCTCTTTTATGGCAGCCTCGTAAACATCAGGAAATACAATGTCCAGAGCATCTTCGTAGAAGACCTCTTTGCCAAATTGCATTTCTATCATTTTGCGGGGTGCGCGGCCTTTTCTAAAGCCGGGCAGGGCTATTTTGCCTCTGTTTTTTAGATATGCTTGGTTTAATGCTTTTTCGAAGAGCGCGGGCTCTATATTTAGCGTTAGCTTAACCAAATTTTCTTCGATTTGTTCTAGGGTTGATGCTGTTTTTGCGCTATCTGCCATGTTAGTTATCTCTCCTTAATCCTTTTATGTACTCATCATAGTATTGTATCACATCATTGCCTTTGTCGCAAGCACCTATTAAATATTCCCGTGGGCGGGGATTTTATACAGTTTATACCAGCCGGGGATTCTTATAATATGGGCTTTTTGTACATATACTTGTCATACTTGTCTTTGGATGAAATTTGTCGATACAGAGGTGTTTGTATGCTAAAGAGGATTTTTGCCATGCTGATTGTGCTGATTTTGATATTTAATGCGAGTGTGTTTGCCGGGCAAGCATGTGATGATGATGGCGCGGATTATATAAAATGGATGTCTTTTGATGTGCCCCTTGCGGTGCTAAAGCAGGCATATGAATACGATGTGGCTTCACAAAATAGCGAGTATCCGCTGGATTTTGTGCAGTTGCTTGCCTATGCAGCTGCTAAAAATTGGGGGAATTTTAAAAGCGCAGGCAAAAGCGAGGCTATGGATGATGTGGTTAAGCGCATTAGGGGTGGCGAAACCCTACACGAGATTGTGGTGGATATGAAGCTGTATGAGCATTATCTATCGGCGTATCAGGCGGTGCTTGGCGGATTTGTGGGGGAATATGAAATTGTAGAGACAGGCGAGCGGCGGTATGGGCTGAAGGTGTTTTCGCCTATGGCCAAGGGTTATGGCTTTTCGCATTCGGATGATTTTGGAAATCCCCGCAGTTATGGCTATAGCAGGCCGCATTTGGGGCATGACCTGTTTGGGCGGGTTGGTGCGCCCATTATTGCTGTGGAAGGCGGCGTGGTGGAGGCCCTGGGATGGAACCAGTATGGCGGGTGGCGCATTGGCATACGTAGCTACTGCGGCAAGCGGTATTATTATTATGCGCATTTGATGAAGGATAGGCCCTATGCAGAGGGCCTGGAAATTGGAAACATAGTGGCCGCCGGGGATGTTATTGGATACCTGGGGGCAACGGGATATTCCCGGCGGGAGAATGTTAGTAATATAAAAGTGCCGCATTTGCATTTTGGTATGCAGATTATTTTTGATGAATCGCAGAAGGATGGGCGTAATCAGATTTGGATTGATGTTTATGGGATTGTGAGGTTTTTGAATAAAAACCGCATGGAGGTTAGACCATGCGGTGGTGGATGCTATCAGCGGGCGGTGGAGATTGATGATATGCCCATGTCATAAAACATGATACTATTCCCTTGAATACTCAAAAGCGTTTGCAAAATTGGTAATAAAATGCATTACAATCAATATTATCAGCGAACCGCTAACAATGTAAACAAGGGAAAGGAAAGCCCCGATCAAGGTTGTGATAACCAGACCTTTTCTTCCTTGATAAAAGTGCCCCAAGCCGAATAAGACAACCGCAATAACAAGAACTAAATAAATCGACATATCGGGGAATATGCTTGCAATCAGGAAAATAAAGAATCCTCTAAAGATGATTTCTTCGCATATGCCTGTTGTTAAAGAAACCCCTACCCACCATCTTTTTTCGTTTTTGGTTTTTGGGGTCATAAGTCTAGAAACTACTAAATCGTAATAATCATCCCCGCTTGCTTTTTGTTCCAGGATATCATTGCGCCGCTGCCTATGGTTTGCGCTAATTAAAAATGCGATTATCATGTACAAGAAATAGACAATCCATAAAAGTGCCGCAACGAGGACGATTATGGTTACTGTGCTGTTTAAATCGAAGGATAGCAGCGAAAACCCAATATCTGCAAATGTGATGTCGGTAAATACGACAACCAATAGCGATGCGATTACGGGAATCCACATTGAAAATGTTATTGTGGCATAATGCTGTATTCTTGACTTTTCGCTCATTTGGGAATCCAACATTTGCTTTGTTTGTTTAACCCCGGCGATAGTTCCAAATGTGAAGAAAAGCACGAGAAAAGTCAATAAAATAATGTATAGCATTTTATTTGTCCCCTTTTAATTTATCTATGCACTTCTGCGCCCAATCGGCTGTGGCCTTGGTGTAGGCAACCCCAAAATCTTTTGCCATCTGCCAATACACGCTGTCCTTTTCATTTTCGCTGTTTTCGAGACTATAGCTGTCGATGTTCGCCTGGTTGTCATTAAATTGTTCTTCTAGACTTTGAAGGCATATGTCTCTACATTTTTTCAGTAATTCCAATGTGACCTCTGGGGAGCTTGCGCCAAAGAATACGCGCATTAGCATGGGTTCGTGGGGGTTTTCAAACAGAGGTGCTCTTGTGTTTAGCCATTCTATAAAGGCTTTATTCCCATCTTCGGTTATAGAATAAACCCGTTTGTTTGGGCGTTTGTTTTGTATTATGTTTTGCGATGCTACCCAGCCCTTATCCTCCATTCTGTTTAGTTCGCGGTATATTTGGCTGGATTGCGCGTGCCAAAAATGGTTTAGAGAAGCCTCGAAAGTTTTTGTTAGCTCGTATCCTGTTTTGCTTTCGTATCTTAAAAGACCTAGCAAGCCGTGTGGCAAGGACATATAATCACCCCATATGATATTATACTGGTATAATATCATATGAGTGTAATATTGTCAAGGGGAAAATGAACAAAAAAAAGGGCGACCACAGGTCGCCCCTACAAGTTTATTTGCTTGCTATTACGTCGATTTCTACTGCCACATCCATAGGTAGTTTGGCCACCTGTATAGTGGTTCTGGCGGGCGGGTTTGTGCCAAAAAATTCTGCGTAGGTTTCGTTCATGGCGGCAAAGTCGTTCATGTCTTTTAGGTAGACTGTGGCTTTTAGCACTTTGTCTAGTGATGAGCCAGCCTCTACCAAAATCGCCTCGATGTTTTTGATTACTTGGGTGGTGGCGGTTTTGATGTTGCCATCGGCCATTTTGCCTGTGGCGGGGTCTAGGGGCAGTTGGCCGGATGTGAAGATTAGGTCGCCGAAGGTGATGGCCTGGGAATATGGGCCGATGGCCTGTGGGGCGTTTTGGGCTGCGATTGGTTGTTTTTTCATGTTTTTTCTCCTTTCGTTAATCTTTCCGATAGCGTACCGGTGTGCAGTTCGAAAAGATGGTTGTCGTAGTCGTAGAAATATATGGAACGGCCCTCGCCAGGTTTGCGGGTTGGGCGGTCCGGCCTTATTTCTGCGCCGGCTTCTTTTATTTTGATCAGATAGCTGTCGATATCGTTTTCGTCAATTTTAAAGGCTATGTGGTTGTAGCTGCGCTGCGGCAGGGGTTCGCCTATGTTTAGGGCAATCCATAGGTCGTTGATGAGCAGGTACTTTACCGTGGGGCTGGAATAGACCTCCTTTGCATCGAAAATTTTTGTGAAGAATGAGGCCGAGAGGTCCAAGTTTTTGACTATGAAGGTGATGTGGCTTATGGATGAAATCATGGCGAAGCCCCCTTAATATGGTCTGAAATATCTATTGTTAAAATCCTGCATAAAGCGTGATATTTCTGCAAATTCCTCAAAACCGCCGCGGCCGTGGTGGTCCAGGGTGGACATGATGACTAAAATATATGGCGAGGGTGCATAAACTATGGCCTTGTCGTGAAAATTACCATCCCAGCGGCCGTATTTTTGTGCTATAGGGTAGTCGGCTATGATGATAGGCACATCGGAGTTTAGCAGGCTGTTTTTGAAAACATTGGAATGGTGCGTGTCTGCTTCGATGAAATTGTAGATGTGGTACATAATCAGCCCAGCCTCTTCGGCGGTCATTAGGTTTAGGCGGCCCGTGTATTCGCTAAAAAGGGCGGTATTGCCGCCCATCTCCTGATAAAACTCAAGATACGATGGTGAAAAGTCGGCAAAGAGGTTTAGCAGCATAAAGAAGGCTACATTATCAGAATCGCGGACAGAATGTATCAGTAGCTCGCTGGTGGTGAATTCGGTACCAAAGGGCATATGGCGTATTCTGCCTGTACCACCCCGATAGTTGCTTGGAGTAAATATATGGGTTTCGTCATACAAATTGAGCAAGAAGCGGTTGGCCATCATGTATACGTATAGTGCGTGAGGCGCTTTATTTAAACTGGCCGAATTGTATACCAGGTCGCCGCGATGGCTGTATATAAAGCCTGTATCAAGATTTTTGTAGTAAATTGATACATCGAAGGGCAGATTGTTAAAAAAATTGTCCAAGGGCTGGTGGGATGGCCAAAAATGCAGGTCTAGCCACATAGGGCCTTGGGCTGTGGATATTAACCGCCAGCTGCCGTCTTGCATAAGAACATCGACCTCGCCGGGGGCTGTTAGGCTTGCATAGGCTTCGTCGTCTTGATTGTGAAACAGGCCCATTGGGCGATCCAGGTGATAGGGCTGAACCCGTGTGTACACCCAGCCCTGCATATTGTTAAAATAAATGTGCATCCAGCCGTCTGCGCGCTCTTCCAGGACTCGCACCATCTGCGACCTATGCTCTGCCACATGTTCGGCAAAAAAGTCGGGCTGGCTATATGTAATGAAATCGCCGCGCATGTGGCGATAAACATTGGGCAAACGCTCGTCAAAGCCGCCTAATTGTGTAATAAGCACCAGAACAAGGGCAAAAACAGACATAGCAATCAGAGTTAGCCCGAATATGGTGAATAGCAGCTTTTTTTCTGACATTTGCCTTATATGCCTCCCTGTGTATATCTATATGTATGTGTAGACATTTTACAACAAAATGATTGGTTTTGCAAGCTGCATGGTTTTGTGTTATACTCTATAATATTGCAATGTTGGGGAGGTAAAATGTATTGAATGGAAAGAATATTGTATTAGTGCCTAGCGACAATCCTATGTGGCACGAATTTTACAGCGGCTATGTTGCCGACCCTATGATGAGCGATGTGCCGTATGTATATGACTATGAGGCTTGCGAGGCAGCATATGTGAGGAAGATGGCCGATGCCACCAGAAAGTATTTTTCGATTGTTGATAGCGGGAAAGTGGTTGGGGAAATATATTTGAAGCATATAGATTGGGAAGCTGGTTCGGCAGAATTTGGCATTGCCATGATTGACGATTCTGTGAAGGGCAAGGGTTTTGGCACAGAGGCGATAGAGCTGCTTTTGAAATATGCTTTTGGTGTGCTGGGGTTGGAGACGATGATTGCTACTGCGGTGCTGCGCAATGTTAGGAGTCAGCATGTTTTGGGGAAGCTGGGCTTTGTTTATACTCATAGTGATGTTAAGTTTAAGTATTATGAGCTGAAGAGGGCTTGGGCGGGGAGTGCCGGCTGAAGCCGGCTGAAGATTCCGACTGGAAGTCGAGGCCTCGGCAGGTCTTGGCTGCGGTTTTGTAGTTCGTCTGTGTGGGATGGGTAACTGACTTCCAGTCGTTACTTTAGCCGACTTTAGTCGGCATCCCCTGATTCTGCCGCCGCCGCAAACGCCTCCACCACCCCGCGATACAAAGCCTCCGCAATCCTCTGTTGATACTGCGGGTTCGTAAGGCTAAGCAGAGCCTGGGGGTTGGTCTTAAAATCAATCTCAACATAGGCGGTGGGTATGGCGGACGCATTTATCAGCAAAAGGTCGCGCCGCTCTACGAGACCCCTATCCCGCGTGCCCAGCTCTGCAACCAAATGATCCTGCATTATTTGTGAAAACACAGAATTTAGTATATCAAAACGGCCCATATTGCCTTCATGATACATGGCGGAATAGTCGTTAAACAGGGTTTCTGTGCCGGCTACAGATGCAAGGGCGGGGTAGGCATTGGTATGCACAGATAGCAGCATATCCCCCACCAAATTTGCGGTTTGGACGCGCTGTGGGTTGGGCACAGTACTGTCGTCGGTGCGCGTCATATACACCTTTATGCCGCTGTCAGAATCCTGAAAAAGCGCGTAAAGATAAAGAGATATGGCCAAGGTAATATCGCTTTCGCGTACGCTGCCAACCGTCGCACCCTCGTCATCGCCACCATGGCCGGGATCCAGAATCAAAATGCGGCTATGGATATACCGTGGGTTTATTACGGTGATATACACATTTCTGGAATCATAGTCGTAATGTGTAAAGAAAATTACGGGCGCATGGGTATGGATGCTCATGCCGTTTTGTTCCGGGTTGTGGGCAATATAACTAACAAGACCCTCATCGTCCACAATATGGTGGCGGGCCATGTCAAAATCAGTAATTTCGTAGTAGAATATGTAGAAAAGGGCGGCATCATCAAAACTGGTGCGCAGCTGGCTAATGTCTATATGCGGCAAATACAGCGGCATATTGATTTCGTCATCATCTTCGCCATTGTTGCCCGGACCCAGGCCCAAAGCATTTATCATAAAATATGTAAAGAGCCCAATGGCCAAGCCAAAAACCAGCACCAAAAAACGCTTTGTAAAGCGGAGCCTACGCCGCCTACGCCTTCTTTTCCGTTTGTTATTCATAATATCACCTAATATCAATTATACCTAATGTAAGGAGTTGGTGCAATGCATGATTTGAAAAAAGAAGAAAATGTGGCCCTGCTGGTGGGCATAGACGATGGCCGCGGCGATATAGAGACATCTATGGACGAATTGGAAGAGCTGGCGCAAACAGCGGGTATAGCCACGGCAGGGCGGCTGGCGCAAAAGCGCGAAAGACCCAACCCCGCCACATATCTGGGCAAAGGCAAGCTGGACGAGCTGGAAGAGCTAATATGGCAAAAAGAGCCAACCATGCTGATTTTCAACGACGAGCTAACCCCGGCGCAGTTTCGCAAGCTAAGCGATAGATTTGACTGCGTGATAATAGATCGCACATTGCTGATTTTGGACATATTTGCGATGGGCGCAAGCAGCGCGGAAGGCAAGCTGCAAGTAGAGCTGGCGCAGCTGCGCTATAGGCTTTCGCGCCTATCCGGTCTAGGCAAGATACTCTCGCGCCTTGGCGGCGGCATAGGCACTAGAGGTCCCGGCGAAACCAAGCTGGAGACGGACAGGCGGCATATTCGTAATCGCATAACCAATCTGGATCATCAGTTAAAGGAAATTAGCAAAAACCGTGAGACCATGCGCAAAAAGCGCGAAAAACAGGGGGCTTTTGTGGCGGCCCTGGTGGGTTATACCAATGCGGGCAAATCCAGCATACTAAACCTGCTGGCGGCGGCGGATGTTTTGGTGGAGGACAAGCTCTTTGCCACGCTGGATACCACCGTGCGACGCCTTCAACTGCCTGGCGGTTCGGAAATTCTGCTATCAGATACTGTGGGCTTTATAGAAAAACTGCCCCACCACCTGGTACGCGCCTTCCGCGCCACGCTGGAGGAGCTTAATTATGCTGATGTGCTGGTTTTTGTGGCCGATGCGGCTAATGCGAACAGAGAAAAGCACAGAGATGTGGTGATGAAGACGCTGGACGACCTGGATCTGGGGGAAAAGCGGCTTATAACGGTGTATAACAAGATGGATAAAGAAGTGGAGATGCCCCTGCCGCCCTGTACGCGGGCAGAGAGCATTGTGGAGATGTCTGCTGTGACAGGTGCGGGAACCCAAAGCCTGCTGGCGGCTATAGAGGCGGTTTATAATACTGGCAAAACTCGCATGTCGGTGCTGATACCCTATGCGGATAGCAAGCTGGTTGCTTTTATACATGAGCATTGCGAGATTTTGGAGGAGAGCCACGAGGAAGCCGGGACGTTTTTTGAGGTAATTGCGGATGAAGAGGCGCGGAATCGGTTGGTGGGGTATAAGGTTACTATGGTGTAGGGGCGATTGCAAATCGCCCCTACGATAATGGTTATTCTACAAAGCCAACCATGCCAAAGGTTCTGTCTGTTTGCGAGAAATTACCGTTGTTGAAATTTGTGACAAACTCTATTCTTAACAAGTTAACACCTTCGACAAATATCGTAAATTCCGTTGGAAGCTCGCCGGATCTCAACTCGATGGTGCGCAATGTGGAACCGTCACCAATTACATTAATTGTTACATCATGCATACCAGAGCCGTCTACCCGCCCAAAAAAGCCGCTAAAAGTTCTGTATTGCCCATTAAGATTATGCAAAGAAAATCCGGTGCTATGAGAATTATTGAATGCGCGAACGTTGTATCTTACAGCATTATTGTAGGTAGTGCCACCCATTGCTATTGAGTCTACATTGGACACATTCCACCCATTGCCACCGCTATCAAAAAATGGGGCTGCTGAATTTATCGAAGTCCTTACTGGGCCGGCTGTTCTGCTGCCCAAATACACGGTCGAAGTAGCCCCATCCCAATCAGCAGGCACGCCCAGGGCATCCGCCACAACCCTAACAGGCAAAAATGTCCTGCCATCCATAATAAACGGCCTGTCTATGCCATCTAGCTGCAATCTCTGGCCATTTACCACCACATTTACGCCATATGCGATTTGCCTGGTTACAACCTCATTGGCGAGCACCAGCGTTGCTCCAAAAAGCAGAATCATTGTTAAAATTCCTGCCAAGTAGCCCTTAATGTGTTTTCTCATAACAAAGCCCTCCTCGAATTTTTTTGACACGTAGTGCGTGTCAATCTTTATGCCATTGTATCATACAATCACCTAAAATGACAAGCACTAAATGTCAAAAAGGTGGTACAATATGTTCAAGAATAAAAATGAGGACGGTAGTTTGAATATTTGCGGCAAAAACATTGCGCGGTTTCGGAAGAACATGAAGTTTTCGCAACGTGCCCTGGCTGACCAAATGCAACTGCTGGGAATTGACATCGGCAAGAACGCAATCCAGCAAATAGAAAGCGGCGAGAGGTTTGTGACCGATATTGAGTTAAAAGTGTTTGCCGGATTTTTCAAAGTCATGTCAGATGAATTGCTGCGGTGAATTGTTATGATGGAAGTGGCCGATTTGCGTTGATGTAGACGCACCACTGGATTGCTTCGGGCTTGATATCTCCGTATATGCATTTATCGTTGCCCTCGCAATGACGTTTTTGATTAGACGTGGCTTCTCTAATGAGACACAGCCTCCAGCAACGTCATTGCGAGGGCAACGGCAATACAAAGACCACGAACCATCAAGCCCGAAGCAATCCAGTAACGCAAATTCCCTATCAACGCAGTTGCCCATTCCTTTATGAAAATTTTATTTGCATATACCGCCCGGCTGTGATATAATACTTGATTAGCGAAAGAAACAAATTTTATAGAGGTGAAAGAAATGAGAAAAGACATTCAGCCCAAATACTATCAGGCCGTTGTTAAATGTGCTTGTGGCAACGAATTTGTTGCGGGCTCTACAAAAGAAGAAATTAGAATCGAGCTATGCTCCAAGTGCCATCCGTTTTACACGGGCAGCCAAAGGCTTGTTACATCTGCCGGTGGCCAGGTGGACAAGTTTAAAAAGCGTTATAATATCGAAAGTAGCGACAACTAGATATTTAATATGCAGCAAAGATTAGGGTGGGGAATGTTTTCTCTGCCCTATTGTTGATACAAAGACTTGTCTAAGTAAACCAAGGGGGATGAGCTATGGCAAAAACAAAAAAAGAAACCCCATTCGCCTACGGCGGCCAGGCCGTTATGGAAGGTGTAATGATGCGCGGCAAGCACAACTACTGCGTGTCTGTTCGCAACCCCCAAGGAGAGATTGAAAGCCGCACAGGCCTTACAAAGACATCCGACACGCTGAAGACACTGCGCAAAATCCCCATTTTGCGCGGCATTGTGCAGCTGGGTTCCAGCATGATGATAGGCATGAAGGTAATGAAAGATTCTGCTGAAATATCCGGCATAGATGCCGAGGAAGAGCCCACAAAATTTGATATGTGGCTGGAAAAGAAGTTAGGCGACAACACAGTGAAGTATATTATGATTTTTTCTGTGGTGCTGTCGCTGGTGTTTTCTGTGGCTCTGTTTATGGTTTTGCCCACATGGCTTTCGGGTTTTCTAGCCCCGCTGCTTGGGGGCAATCTTTGGGCACTAGGTATAATTGAGGGGCTGGTGCGCCTGGCCATCTTTATGGCATATCTAATTTTGGTGGCGCAAATTAAGGAAATAAAGAGGGTTTTCCAATACCATGGTGCAGAGCATAAAACCATAAACTGCTACGAAAAAGGCGAACCGCTAACAACCGCCAATGTAGCCCGTCACAACCGTCTGCACAAACGCTGCGGTACAAGCTTTTTGCTGTTCGTAATGCTAATTTCCATGATATTTTTCCTGTTTGTGCAAACAGACACCATATGGCTGCGTGTGCTATCCCGCATACTCTTTGTGCCTTTTATTGCAGGTACATCCTACGAGGTTATAAAATGGGCAGGCATTAGCAAATCCCCTATCGTAGCCATCATTAGCTTTCCCGGCCTAATGCTGCAAAAAATTACAACAGCCGAGCCGGACGAAAAGCAGATAGAGGTAGCAATAGTGGCCCTAGAAGGGGTTATGGCGGCCGAAAGAGGGGAAGAGGTGGTTCGGTTTGACGACAATAAACAGCTTGAGAACCACGGGCAAGAGCCTGCTTAAAGAAGCCGGTGTGGATAGTTATGCCATTGATGCAGATGTGCTGCTAATGCATGTACTGGGCATCGACAAAAACACGCTGCTAATAAGCCCCGACCGCCCTGTGGGCAGTGCTGATGCCGAAAGGTTTATGGAGCTGATAAACGCTAGATGCAACAAAACCCCCGTGCAATATCTAATAGGCAAATGCGAATTTATGTCGCTGGAATTTGCAGTAAACCCACATGTGCTGATTCCCAGACCCGACACCGAAGTTCTGGTGGAGACCATACTGGTAGCCGAAAGCAATGCAAGCGGTTTGGAAATTGGCGTTGGAACAGGCTGCATATCAATATCGCTAGAGCATTATGGAAATAATATTACCATGCACGGCGTGGATATTAGCCCCGAGGCTGTGGGGGTTGCCACGCACAATGCGGGTAAAAGAATTTTTATGGTCAGCGATCTTTTTGATAATGTTTCACGTGGAACATTATTCGACTTTATTGTGTCTAATCCGCCGTATATCGAGACTGAGGAGATAGAGGGGCTGGATAGTGGTGTGAAGGATTTTGAACCGCGGCTGGCTTTAGATGGTGGGGTTGATGGGCTGGATTTTTATCGGCGGATTGTGAAACAGGCCAGGGAATATTTGGTAAGTGACGGCAGGATTTATTTTGAAATAGGATATAATCAGGCGCGGGCTGCGGGAGAAATCTTGGCGGCTGCGGGCTATGTTGATATAGTGGTGATTGATGACTATGCGGGAAAAAATCGTGTAGTGACAGCAAGGAGGGCATGAGATGTTTGAGAGACTGGGCGAGATTGAAAGTAGATATGATGTGATATCCGAGAAAATTAATGATGCGGATGTTATTGCCGACCAAGGGCAGTGGCAGAAGCTGATGAAAGAGCATGCATCCCTTACGCCGGTAGTTGAGAAATATCGGGACTATAAGCGGGCGCAGGCTTCTTATGAAGAAAGCAAGGAAATGCTGAATGATAATATGGATGAAGAAATGCGCCTGCTTGTGCGGGAAGAGCTAAATGATAGCAGGGAGCAAATGGAGCAGTATAGCGAGGAGCTAAAGATATTGCTGCTGCCCAAAGATCCTAATGATGATAAGAATGTGATTGTGGAGATACGCGGTGGGGCTGGCGGCGACGAGGCGGCTTTGTTTGCTTCGGATTTGCATAGGATGTATAGCCGGTATGCGGAGCGGAATCGCTGGCGCACGGAGGTGCTAAGTCTTAATGAGAATGACCTTGGCGGCATAAAGGAAATTTCTTTTATGATAACGGGCCGAGGGGCTTATAGCCGCCTGAAATACGAAAGCGGCGTGCATAGGGTGCAGCGTATACCCACGACGGAATCCCAGGGGCGCATACATACCTCTACTGTGACGGTGGCTGTGCTGCCCGAGGCAGAAGAGGTGGACGTGCATTTGGATATGAATGAAATACGGGTGGATGTGTTTAGATCCGGCGGCAATGGCGGGCAGAGCGTAAATACGACGGATTCTGCTGTGCGGGTTACGCACAATCCTACGGGGATTGTGGTTAGCTGCCAGGACGAGAAGTCCCAGCTAAAGAATAAGGAAAAAGCCCTGAAGGTGCTGCGGGCTAGGCTTTATGAACTGGAACTGGAGAAGCAGCATAGCGAGCAGAGCGCGGCGAGAAAGTCCCAGGTGGGCAGCGGCGATAGAAGCGAGAAGGTGCGGACATATAATTTCCCCCAAAGCCGCGTGACCGACCATAGGGTGAACAAGACGATACACAGGCTGGATGCTTTTTTGGATGGAGATATTGATGAGGTGACGGATACGCTTATAACATCGGCGCAGGCGGAGATGCTGAAAAACAACGCTTAGCCATGTACAAATAATGCGTGAAATGCGTGAAAAAAAAGGGGGGATTGGATTTGGATAAAGATAGTAAACATTTAAAGGATTCGCTTTTAATGGAGGGCAACGAAGGGCAACCTACATCCAATTTGACAAATTGGGACTACTTTAATTTATTGACTATGGCCAAAGAAATGGCCAAGGGCAATAACAAGATATCATACCCTACTTTTTACTTTCCTGCTGAAAGCAAAAATCATCCTAAGGGAGTTGATGATGTGGACTTACAAAAATACATTGATCGCTTAGATCAAGATCGCAGAGATTCAGAGCAAAGGCTTCGCGAGGATCGATTTGCGTCGGAGCGGCGTCTTAATGACAGCATGATTCAATTAGAGCAACGCCTTAATGATAGCCACGAACGCCTGGAAAAACAGCTGACTGATAGTGATGTTGTGCAGAAAGAGGAAAGGCGTATTTCAGAAAAACAATTTAATGAGAAACTGATTGAGCACAGAAATGAGAGACGTATTGCTGAAAGTTTGCTAAATGATAAATACAGGGAAGTTATGGAAAAGTTCGAAAAGTCAATTGACAAATCAGATGAGACGATAAAACGAATTGAAGATAAGTCAGATGAAACGAAGAGGTGGATAATAGGAGTTTGCTTGACCACTATTATAGGGATTGCGGCTATGGTGGTAACAATTGTGTTGACTTCATCATAAAACAGGAGGAAAGTATTTTGGCACAAAAGACATTTTACATTACAACGGCACTATATTATTCCAATGACAACCTGCACATAGGCCACGCCTACGAGGCGGTGGCGGTGGATGCTATGGCGCGGTATAAGCGGGCCAGGGGGTATGATGTTAAATTTTTGACGGGCATGGACGAGCATGGGCAAAAAATAGAGCAGACGGCCATGGCCAAGGGCAAATCGCCCCAGGAATATGTGGATTATATTGCGGATTTGGTAAAGAGCCTGATGGTCACGCTGGATATTGACTATGACATTTTTTGGCGGACGACGGATGAGGCGCACAGGGCCGCTGTGCAGAAGATTTTTAACCGCCTGTACGATCAGGGAGATATTTATAAAAGCGCGTACGAGGGCCTGTATTGTGTGCATGACGAGGCCTTTTATACGGAGCATCAGCTGAAAGACGGCAAGTGCCCCGTGTGCGATAGGGCTGTAGAGAAGATAAGCGAAGAAGCGTATTTTTTTAAGATTAGCAAGTATCAGGATGCTTTGATTGCACATATAGAGGCTAACCCGGGCTTTATATCGCCTAAAAGCCGCGAAAATGAAATGCTGAACAACTTTTTGCGGCCGGGGCTGGAGGATTTGTGTGCTTCGCGTACATCCTTTAAATGGGGCGTGCCTGTGGAATTTGACCCGGGGCATGTTGTGTATGTTTGGATAGATGCACTATCTAATTATGCTGTGGCCCTGGGGTTGATGGGTGACGACGACGCAGATTATCGCAAATATTGGCCGGCGGATGTGCATGTTGTGGGCAAGGACATTGTGCGTTTTCATACTATCACATGGCCGGCTATTTTGATGGCCCTAGGAGAGCCTTTGCCAAAACAGGTGTTTGGCCATGGGTGGCTTAATATTGATGGCAAGAAGATGGGCAAATCCCTGGGCAATGCTGTAGACCCCACTATGCTGGTGGGACGATATGGCGTGGATGCCGTGCGGTATTTTCTGATGCGCGAGGTTGTTTTTGGGCAAGATGGGAATTTTACCAACGAGACGCTGATAGGGCGAATAAATGCGGATTTGGCCAATGATTTGGGGAATTTGCTTTCGCGTACTGTGGGGATGATTGATAAATATTTTGGTGGAAAGCTGCCTGCCGGGCAAGCTTCTACTGAATTTGATGAGAGCTTGATGGAAATGGCGGCACTATCGGTTAAAAAGGCCGAAGAGGCTTATGATAATATGCAGTTTTCGGACGCGCTAAATGAGATTTGGAATTTTGTGCGGCGGGCTAATAAATATATTGATGAGGTTATGCCTTGGGTATTGTTTAAGGAAGGCGGGGCAGAAGATAGGCTTGCGGGAAGTTTGTATATGCTGGCAGAATCCCTGCGGATTATTGCGGTGCTGATTGCGCCTGTTATGCCTAATACGCCGCGGCATGTTTGGGAGCAGCTTAATATTGCTGATGATGCTGTGAAGACCTGGGAGAGCGCGAAGGAATTTGGGTTGCTGGGCAGGGAAGTTGTTATTAGCAAGGGTGATATTGTTTTTCCGCGGATTGACTTAAAAAAGGAATTGGAAGAGCTGGCGGGGCTATAGGAGACCAAACCATGTACTTTGATACACATACACATTATGACTTTAGGCATTTTGATGAGGATATAGACGAGGTGTTGGGGCGGCAGCTGCCCCAGGCCGGTGTTAGTCATGTTATCAATATCGGGACTAATATTGCGGCGGCCAAGAGGTCTATTGAATTTGCCCGCAAATATGACTATATGTATGCGGCCATTGGTTTTCATCCCCTTGATTGCGGTGAGATGACGGATGGGGATTTGCAAACCCTTGAGAAAATGGCAGACGAACCCAAGGTGGTGGCCATTGGCGAAATTGGGCTGGACTACTACTGGGATACCGCGCCGCCAAAGGACTGGCAGAAAGAATGCTTTGTGAAGCAGCTGGAGCTGGCAAAGAAGCTTGGCTTGCCGGTGATAATACATTGCAGAGAAGCCCATGACGATGTGTTTGAGATACTATCGGCCAGCGGTGTTGGGCCAGATGTGGGCGGTGTGATGCATTGCTATAGCGGTACAGCGAAGAGGGCCGAGGAATACGTAAAAATGGGCTTTTATATTGGCATTGGCGGTGTTGTGACCTATAAAAATGCGGAAGACCTGCGGGAGACCGTGAGGGCTATCCCCCTGGAGCGGCTGCTGATAGAAACGGATTGTCCATTTTTGCCGCCGGAACCAAAAAGGGGCACAAGGAATGATTCACAAAATTTGTTTTATATAGTGGAAAAAATTAGCAATATTTTGGGGATGAGCCATGAAGAAGTGGCTAGAGCTACAAGCGAAAATGCCAAAAGGCTATTTTTGAATGTTGCAACCAATAATTGCAACCAATAGTTGCCATGCGGTTGGTAGACTGCAACCAAAAGTTATGCTAAACTGCTAATTGAGGTGATAAAAAATGACTTTAGGCGAAAAAATTAAAATGTATCGCAGTCAAAATGGACTATCCCAGGAGAAAATCGCAGAATTGGTTGGGGTTAGCCGACAAGCTGTAACAAAATGGGAATCGGGGCAATCTGCCCCATCTACCGCGAATTTGATAACACTTGCGGAAATTTTCAAAATCTCGATGGATGACCTGGTGAGTGGCGTGAGCCAAACCGGATTGGCTGAAAGAAAGCAAGGGATGGCAAAGCTTGTTGCTGCAATAATTCTTGCTGCTGCCGGGGTTTTCTCTATTGTGATTATCAGCAACATGAACGCCATAAATATCATGAATACCTTTGGCGTGGATGTTTTTTCGGTAAACACTATAAGGTTGTCGTTTCAGTTGGGTGGCGGCATGGCAATAATTGCAGCCATCGTGCTTTTTGTGCTGTATATAAAAGGATTAAAAAAGTAAAATTTACCAAAAATGAAGTAAAGGGTTGACAATTTGTTACGAATGTGTTAAGATGTTAATAAGTTATTAATATAGAGAATATGCTTGAATAGAGTATATTCTTTATTTTTTGCCATTAAACGGTGTATCTGCTAGGGTATAATTATTACATAATTTGTAAATAATTCCAAATGTTAGTTTTTAAGCAGATGCAATTTTGAGGAGGTAAAAACCAAAATGAAAAAATATCTTTATGCATTGGCGGGGCTTTTGGTGGTCTTTGCGGTGTTTATCACCACGGCCGATGCAATGGAAGGCACCAGCAACAGGGTGACGGTGGTATTTACGGATGAGGACACTATGCTAACCGCCATCACACAGGCTGAAACTGTGGGCGAATTTTTAGTGAACATGCAGATTGAGCTGGGCGAGCTGGACCGCATTGTGCCCAGCATGGCTACACCAATAAGCAATTCGATGGAAATAACAATCGAGCGGGGCTTTACGGTGTATCTTAAACTGGATGGCGCACAAGAAACGATCCCGATGCTTGCCCGCCCCGGCAGCACTTTGCTTACATTAGTAAGCGACCGCAGAAACCAAACCGGGCTGGACTATATTTTTGACAGGGATAACTGGCAAAAACGTCTTGAACCCGGGGATGTTGTGGAATTGATGACCATTAGGCGCGTAACATATGAAAATTTTGAGGATGTGGCCTACGAAATTGAATTTACCCACACCGACGAGCTCTTTAGAGACGTGCTTGAAGTCTACAGCCCCGGTATGCCGGGCAGAAGACAGGTAGAGACCCTGGTGGTGTATATTGGCGGCGAGCCATATAGCCGCACCGTGCTTTCGGATGTGCTTTTGTGGCAGCCGGTTAATGCACAGGCCCGCATAGGCACCCATGTGCCGCTAAATCACGCTGTATCGGGATGTGGCGAAGTCTTTTCCTACACACGCTCGTTTGTTGCAGAGGCAACGGCATATACCCTGGACTTTGCTTCTACCGGCCGCCACCCCGGCGACCCCCTGTTTGGCGTAACCGCCAGCGGCTTGATGGCCCAGGTTGGCGTGGTTGCGGTAGATACCAATGTAATCCCCTTCCATACGCGCCTGTATATAGAGGGCTATGGCTTTGCTGTGGCGGGTGACAGGGGCGGTGCTATACGCGGCGATAAAGTAGACCTGTTTTTTGACACCAGGGAAGAAACCCTGCAATTTGGCAGGCAGCATATACGGGTTTGGATTTTGGACGATATAGACTAAAATGTGATTAAAGCAAGGCATATGCGACCATATGCCTTGCTTTTTGCAAAAGGAGAATACATATGGCTTTTATTGACAGAACACTCGAACTGGCTGTAATAATTATGCTGACAGCCATATTGATGGTAGCAACACAGCCCATGGACTATGAAGGCACAACGCCGCAAGAGGGGTTTTTTGCGGCCATTGATACAAGGATAGGCGAGGCTTTGGCAGAGCATGGGGACGAGGTAATGGGTTGGATTTTACCTTCGTTATTCGGCGTGGAGACAGTAGGAGAAGCCCGCGAATATTTGCTGATAGAATCCGGCATGACAGCCCTTGAACTGGCTTTTATAGACATCGTGGAAGGTACATATTCTTTTGAAGAGCAGATACGGTTTTTGCATCAAGTGTTGGAAACGGTAGCAGATGCCGATGAAGATATCTTTAGCAACCTGCCGGGCGAGCTAGGCTATATGCTTGGGTTGTTGGACGAAGTATATATGCTACTGGGTATGGACTCTGATTTTCAAGGAGACCCCATCATAGACCATTTCTTTGGCGATGGCATGCTAGACTATCTTATGGCCATGGACATACATGACCGCTATGTGGCAATGGGCGAGCTTTTTGGCGACTACTTTGCAGAACTGATGTCGGATAATTTAGAAATGATGCTTTTTTTGGTAACACCCGCGTTTTTATCTACCTGGATAATAGCATCGCAAATCACGACAAACTGGGATGAGCCTTTCTTTGAAATCTTCGAGCTGTATTTTGGCGAAGAGAATCTGGAAGAGAGGGTAGAACTGATAATTGGAAGCGATAGGGAAGTAGTACTTATAGACCTATTTGTGGATGAGGACTATACAAACTATAACCTTAATGTGTTTCTTGCAAACAGGGGCATTGCGGCTCTGGAGATAACTATCATCATTGATATTGAAGATCTTGCTGATGTAGAGTGGCCGCATACGGTTGACTCCATGTGGCTTTTGCCGGGAGAGACCTTTACAGCGCAGATTCCCGGAGAATATCTGGGGGAGATTAACTTCATAGACATAACCTCTGGCGTGGGTGGATTTATTAACATAGAAGCAGGGTTTAGGTTGACGGAGCAGCCACTAAGCTAATTTGGACAATATTACATGTATAAAGCAGGGTAAAAGTGCCTTGCTTTTTTGTTTATTTTCATGTATAATGTGTTTATATTAAAATGACGATGCGCTAATGCGATAAGTCTAAAATTTAAAGGAGTGTGTTAAATGAAAAAAATGAGAAGAGTATTGGCGGCAACCTTGGCTTTGACCGTCCTCTTTGCAACCAGCGTAATGGCGCAGCAAACGCCAAGAGAGATTATAGGCCAGGCTTACGCAAACAGCGCAGAAGCAACAACATCGTCCATTACCGGCAATATTGCTGGCACAATCTTCATGATGGGCATGGAGCTTCTTCAGCTCAACATCGACTTTGCAATTGACATGGACATCGACCTTGAAACAGGCGCAATCATGATGTATATGAGAATGCCAATGCAAATCTCCGGCGCAGACCCGCTTACGGGCGAAGTGATGGACGAAAACATTGAAGTTGCTGTCTTTATGGACGGAAACACCGTGTTTGTGTATGAAAGCACCATTGGTTGGTTTACAGACCCATCTATGGACTTTGATTTGGACATGCTTGGCTTTGACCTTACAGAACTTGAAGAAATGACAGCTATGTTCATGGAGCTTAACGAGCAAGTAATGGATCAAATAACCATCCAATTTGCTGCTGATAACGACCAATTCCCCGGTTACTATGTAATCGAGCAGTTCATGGACTTTGATGATTTCATGAACATGATGGACGCTGTTTTCACAGCCGATTTCTTTGAAGAAATAATGGCTGCTACATTGCAAGAAGAGCTTGCCGGTCTGGATCCAGCTGAAGTAGATATGATTATGGCAGAGCTTGATGAAGTGATGGATATGCTGGCAGCTATCCTGGACGAAGTAGAAATCGACATGCAAATGGTATACAGAAGCTACATAGATGTTGATACATTGGAGTTCTCTAGATATCTTATGACTATGACCTTGGACTTTGCAGCAGACCTAGACCTTGGCATTATGGGCAGTCTGGATATTTCTGGAAGCTTTACCATGGACTTTGATATGGATTACAACCCAACTATCACATGGCCTGTAATTGGCGATGTTGCTACGCTTGATGATATCCTTGATGATATGCTCGCTGAGTTCGTCGAAACTGAAGGGGTTGTTGCGGTCTTTACATCTGTAGAGCTTGTTTTGGGCGATGCCGATTTGGAAGAAAGATACGAAGGTTTCTTTAATGATGGCGAAACAGCTTACGGCATTGTTGAACTTGCGGTTGAAGACATTGCCAATCTTAATGTGTTTATCGTAAACCATGGAGCTGAAGCTGTTGCTATTGAGCTTACCGGCGTATTCGCAGAAGTTCTTCAGCCGGGCGAGGCTTTTGTTATTCAAATTCCTGCGGGCACACTTGCTGCCGATGCCTTTATTACGATAAGTGGTGCCGGAGCTCCTCTTAATGTAGAGACAGGCTTTAGATTGACCAACTATCCACTTAGCTCACATTAATTGCATATAAAAAAAGCCGGGGCATTATGTCCCGGCTTTTTTGTGTTATCCTTCGCTGCACTTAGGGAGGAAGAGGTCTTGGATGGCGGAGATGCGGAGCATCACCCTTACGGAGAAATGCGTAGTGCCACCAATTTCTTCATATCGTCAATTATCTCCGGATTCTTCACTTCTATCGCCAATGATTTACCATTGTGGCCCGACCGGGTCTGCTTAAAGAGATTTTGCATATATGCCGTACATGAAGGAATCAGCGATTCTGCTTCGTCCATTTCGCGCAGTCCTATTGGCATTAGTGCAACAAAATACCCCTGCTTTGGATAGAGTGTACACAATGCTTTGCCGCCCTTTTTGTATTTTACATTCCAGCCCTTCCAAAACCCATCATCCATTGCACAACTGCTGTAAAACAGCTTTGGCTTGACATTGTATGTTCGCTGCAAATAACCCGTTAAATCATCCCAAAGAGGGGTGTCAACGAATTCCTTAATTTGATTGTCCTGTGGCTCATGTTCTTTGTCAAACAATTTGTCCCATATCATGAAATCACCTCTGTAATCAGTATAATTTCCGGCCAAACAATATCAGGGTCATAATCAAATTCGAAGCTGCCGGTCAGAACAGCCCCGCCATTAAAAGTCACGCCAAGACCCACCTCAAAAGGCATGTACACCATGATGTCAAAGTCAAAGAGCTGTAAAAATCTGGCGTGGGTGTCAATATGGTTTCTTAGGGTCAAAGCAAATCCATACTGGCCAAACTGCTGGGCATCGGCCAGTATGTCTATCAGAAAATCAAACATCTCGCGGCTTTCTTCCAGCGCGGCTTCGGCTGCCTCCCAGTCCTGGGCTGTTAAAGCAGCCACATCCTCTTCCGGCCACAAAATAAAGAAGCTCTCAAAGAATTCTACTGTCAGCAGGCCTCTAAAAAGGTATAGAATATCCCAAATATCCATATTGGCTTCTATCACATAGTAGCCTTCGGGCTGCTGTGGCGCAAATTCCAAGGGAATAAGGCCATAGATGAGCTCGCTGACTACCAAGTACCATTCTACAAGGACATCGTAGCCGATAAAAATTACGTCAGTACCCGATAAAAGGTCAAAGAAATCATTTGCATCCATCCATCCTTCGCCGCTCATGTAAGCATAGTGGTTTAGGCCATCAGAAAAATATGCAATTTCTATACTTATTTCGATTAATTCGCCTGAGCCGAAGGTGGGGAAGTTTATTTCCATAGGGGCTCTTATGTACAGCTTGCCCTCCATGGTCTCGGGGTCTATTTGCACGGCAAAGTCTATGTCCATGCTTATAAGGTCCAGACGATTAAAGAGCACTTGTATAAAGCCCTCAATATTGCCGCTTATGCGTAATGTGCTTTGCTCCAGGCTATTTGTGTTAGCCTGGGACAGAATGTTTTGCGGGCTGTCCTGGGCAAACACACTGGTGGTTGAGAGCATAACCAAAGCCAAGGTTGCTGCAAAGAATCTTTTAAAATTTCTCAAAAATCATACCCCCTTTTTAGAACCAGCGGTCAATAAGCTATTGCACGCCTTTTCGGCTGATTTTCCGCCACTCTGCGTCAATCGCTCCTAACAAAAGCTTTGGCTTTGCGTCGTCGCGATTTCCTTGATTGGCGAAAAATCAGGCTCGAAAATTCGCACAATCCATTATTGACCGCTGGTTCGTTAGATAAATCTGCCCCTGCACAACAGCGCAAGGGCAGTAGATTTTTTATGATTATTAAGTCTATTGCTCTTTCTTGCGGGCCTCTATTACTTTTGCAGCCTCTTCTGCCGGTGCTTCTTCGTAAGAATCGAACTCCATGGTATAGTCGCCGCGGCCTTGGGTTATAGAACGCAGGTCTATAGAATAGCTTACCATTTTAGAATATGGCACTTGGGCAGCGATTTGCTGTTTTGCGCCGTCTTTGGTCATACCCAGCACGCGGCCGCCGCGTTTGGAGATATCGCCCATAATATCGCCCGTGTATTCGTCAGGCACTATGACTTCTATCTTCATCCAAGGCTCCAGTATAACAGGCTTGGCCTTCATAAAGCCGTCTTTAAAGGCTATTTTGGCTGCAAGGCTGAAAGATAGCTCGTTGGAGTCTACGGCATGGTAGGAACCATCATAGAGGGTTGCTTTAAGGCCAACAACGGGGTAGCCTGCAAGCGGCCCTGCCTCGCAGGATTCGCGAACGCCTTTTTCAACGGCAGGCCAGTAGTTACGTGGCACAGAGCCGCCAAAAATCTCTTGGCTAAATTCGTATGGCTGTGTTAAATCGCCCGATGGCTCGAATCTCATTTTTACATCGCCAAATTGGCCGGAACCGCCGGATTGCTTTTTGTGGCGGCCCTGCACATCGCTTTTGCCTTTTATCATTTCGCGATATGGAATAACCAGTGGCAGAAGTTCTACCTCGATTTTGTTGCGGTTTTTCATTTTGCTTACTAATGTATCCAAATGGCCATCGCCCAGGCCGGAAATAACGGACTGTCTGGTTTCGGAATTAACTTGGAATTTAAGGGTTTTGTCCTCATCCAAGAATTTTGCAATGGCTTGGGAAATTTTGTCCTCGTCGCCTTTGTTTTTAGGCACAATGCCCATGGCATATAGCGGCTGCGGGAATTTGGTTGGTTCTACAATAAATGGTGCGTCCTTTGTGCAAAGGGTGTCCGTGGTGGATGTGCTTGCAAGCTTTGCAATAACGCCAATATCGCCTGCTTTTAGCTCGTTAACAGCAATTTGTTCTTTGCCGCGCAAAACAAAGAGCTGAGAGATTTTTTCGCCTGCATCTTTGCTGGCGTTGTAAAGGGGTGTTTCTTTTTTAAGACTGCCGGAGACCACGCGGAAAAGGGATAGTCTGCCGAAGTTATCGGCCACGGTTTTGAAAACATATGCTACAAATGGGCCATCGGCTTTGCATTCCAGCTTAATGTCTTCGTCGGTTTTAGTATTTTTGGCAGCAACCGACTTGTGAGCCGCAGAGGGCGCGAAGTCTGCGATGCTGTCCATAAGTACGCCAACACCCATAGAATGTATGGCAGAGCCAATGATAACAGGCGTTACCTCGGCACTAGCAATACCGGCCATTAGGCCTGTATATATCTCGTCTTTAGTGAAGGGCTCTTCCATGAAGAACTTCTCCATAAGCTCGTCGTTGGTTTCTGCCACGGATTCTTCTATCATGTGATGATAGTGGTCCACTTGGTCGTTAAGCTCGGCCGGTATTGGGCAATCGTCAACGCCCTTTGTGCCGTATTTGCGACCCTCTTTTTTGATGGCATTAACATAACCCACAAATTTACCGCCTTCTTTGATAGGGGCTTGCAGGGGAGCTATGGATTTGCCGAATTTGTCTGTAAGGCTTGCGATCAATGCGTCGAAGTCCACATTTTCGTCGTCCATATTGTTAACAAAAATCATTTTGGGTATGCCGGCCTGGGTTGCGTAATCCCATGCTTTTTCTGTGCCAACCTCTACGCCGCCTTTGGCATTAACCACAATAAGGGCCAAATCCGCCACAGACAACGCCTGGTGTACCTCGCCGTTATAGTCAAAAAAGCCCGGCGTATCTATAAAATTAATTTTACCGTCTCTCCATTCCACAGGAATCATGGACGCGCTAATAGAGATTTTTTTCTTTATCTCCTCGGGGTCATAGTCGCTCACGGTGTTGCCTTCGTCCACATTGCCAAAGCGGCTGGTAACGCCCACAATATTAAGCGCCGCCTCTACAATTGTTGTCTTCCCCGCGCCCGTATGGCCCAAAATTGCCACATTTCTGATAGCATCACTTCCGTAAACTTTCATTGTCCTACCTCCTATGGTTGTATATTGATACAGTATTTTTTGCGCTATTCTAATTTTAGCACATTTTACGAAATTTGCAATGGGTTTTGTGGGGATTTGTTAAAACATTTTTTATTCGTTGTAAATTATTACGGCAAGATGAAGTTTAGGTTACAGTTGCTTGTATCGCTGTTCTTATATGTTATAATGACAACACAAAAAGAAATATGGAGGAGATATCGTGGAAAAAACACATTACTACTTTAGTTGGTTCAGCAATGGCTTGCCGAAGAAAATCGCTGACTTGCTGCATAAAGACATATCTAGCAAAAAGTCTTTTGTAACCATAACCACAAAACCTTCTGGTGATTGTGCCATATCAGAAGAAGAATATAGAATGGTGAAGGACGATTGGCTCGGTGCTTCCAACATTGTATTTGATGAATACCACTTCATTGATTACAAGGTAAACAAAGAGAACGCACAAAGGCTGCTTAAAAATGCATCTGTCATATATCTACATGGCGGGGATACGCACTTGCAGAACGCATTTATAATGGAATATGAGTTGGTCACGCCCATTATAGAAAGCAATGCTTCTGTAATTATGGGCATGAGCGCAGGGGCAGAAAACATGTCGGCACATTATGTTTGTGCAAAAAGCGCAGGATGGCCAAAAGCCGAAGGGGTTACAGTTCATAGAGGTATTGGGCTTGATGCCATTGCCGTTGTGAATCATTTTGCTGTTGATAATGAAGGAATCGAAAGGGAGCTGTTTCCAATATCGCAGGACATGGACATATACGCCCAATGCGATGAATCAACTATGCGTATAAAAAGTGGCAATATTGAAATTTTCGGAGATGTATATTTAATTGCTAAATCACAGATTCACAGATTAAAGGAAAGTGATTGAAAATGTTTTTAATATAGACGGGAGTGGCTAATTGCGTCGATATAGAAACATCACTAGATTGCTTCGGGCTTTATATCCCCGTCTATGCATTTGTCATTACCCCTGGTCGCAGGCTTTGCCTGCTGCTCGGGTATGCGACCTACCTCGCAATGAC
>Ga0131853_10000777_pt1 | contig 57490 bp, 49 predicted proteins | sample TergutLab28metaG_FD_92764 | JGI IMG/M metagenome (GOLD analysis project Ga0131853, IMG submission 92764) | Labiotermes labralis P1 segment gut microbial communities from Petit-Saut dam, French Guiana - Lab288 P1 (version 2) (version 2) | ecosystem: Host-associated > Arthropoda: Insects >...
ATAATCTACAGTTATCCTTTATTGGTGAGATATGCGGATGCGGTTGCGGGGATGGAGAGTAGTGAGGATTTGACGTTGCTTATATGTTGTAGAGGCGGCATAGATTTGGGTGGTGGAAATAGATGAGTGTCCTAGAAAAGATTTGATGTAGGTAATGTCTACGCCTTCTTCAAGAAGAAGGGTAGCGAATGTGTGCCGGAGCATATGCGGAGTAATATGTTTGCCTAATATAATTTTGCCAAGAGCTTTGATATAGAATCGGATCGATTGTGATGAGATTTTATTTCCTAGGCGGTTGATGAAAAGATAGGGGATGTCAGTTTCAGGACGAACGGATATATATTCTCTAAGAGCGTCAACAGCATAAGAATTGCTTATAAAAGCTAATCGCTCTTTGTTGCCTTTGCCGCGAATTGACACAGACTGTGACTCAATGTTTAAGTCGGATAATTGTATGTCGCACAGTTCTGATATGCGGATGCCGGTTGCAAAGAATAGTTCAAAAATCGCCGTATTACGAATAACAGCGATTTTTTGTGAATTATTATTGTAAATATGAGACAGCAGTTTTTCCATATCAAATAGCGATAGTGCTTTAGGAATTTGTCTTGGTTCTTTGATATTAACACGTATTTTTCTAAACGGTGTAACTGTAATCATATCTTCAAACTCTAAGTAATTAAAGAAAGCTTTGAGTGATGCTATTTTGCGTTTGAGTGACTTTGCTTTGTATTGTCCACTGATGGAATCAATATAGCTGGCAACTACCGCTTTATCAAGTTCGTCAATAGTGTTAGTTTTATTGCTGACAAAGTCCGTGAATTGACTTAAGTCAATAGTGTACGCCTTAAGTGTAAGTGGTTCTAGCTTTTTGATATTGATACATTGAGCTAAATAGGTGTTAATTGCATTTTCGATTGTCATGTTATAATTTCTCCTTAGTTTTTGGTGCTATAAAATTATAACATAATAAATATTTTTGAGGTAATAAGTTATATAGATAAACTAAAAAACAACATTATAGATGCAAATAAATTTATTAATACGCTCAATAAAACACGACTTTTATTCTTAAAAGTTTTTTAAAGAATGAGAGCAAGGTTAAAAAATATTGCTTTTTTTCTGCTCGCTCTAACGATCTATATAGTCTTTTTTATTGACTTATGACTGTAATTATGATACAATTATTACATAAAGTATTGTGCACAATAAAGAAAAAGATTAAATACTCATTAAGACTAGCACACAGAGGTTATATATGCCAAGACTTAGAAAAGATTTGACTTGAAAGCGAATGATGAGCTATAATACTGTTGAGGAAGCAAATGAAAAAAGAACCATCACAAGATACAACTGAACAGATTTGCTTAATTGAATCGCCTGAGCAAGAAGGTTTAGGTGTCAAAATTGATAAGACACTAATTAAGCAATTTGCTCGTCGTATATATGGTACGATAAAAGAGCAAATGATAGACGATCGTGATGAGGCAGAGAAACTACTTAAAATAATTTTCGGCGATGTGCAGGAAGAGGTATTGAGAGCTCTCTCTGAACAAAACAAGTAAGCCCCGATTTTATAAGTGTTAAGTTCGTTTTTAAAACCATCTGCTCCACCAGAATTACACTCGTCCCGATTTGCCTCTTATGCTTCGTATAAGGGGCATTTTGCGTATTTTGGACGCATACTTCATTTTGAGTGGAGTGGTTTAGTGATTTTGGTGGAGAATTTTGGATTGCGACTGTTTCAAACCCACCAGCTTTTCTTGATTATTGACGAGACTTTGATACGATGTTTTGGACGGGTTTATTAAATTTTCGGCAAGTGAGAGATGAACTCTCAACCTCTTGTCTAGAAAGCTACTCATTCGAAGTATTAACGCTCTCCTCGATATAGAGTAATGGTAACTATCCTTTCAAAGCATTTGCTATCATTTTCGACAAAAGGTGGTGCTCGAGTTTTCATGCTAATTTTTATTTTTACTGACAAAAAGATTTAATTGACCAAAAGATTTTTCTTTGTTATTATTTCAAAAATAGGAGTTTGTTTCAAAATAATCTTGCTCACAAAAAACAACTATAAATGAAAACAAATAGTATAAATTTTAGAAATCTAACTGAATCGCAACAAGAATTATTGAAACTTCGAAAAGAGAACGCTTTTACTTGGACAAATAAGTTGAAAAGGTTTTCTATTGAAGACTTAGAGGTTGTTAAAAAAGGATTTAGTCCTTTCCCAAATAATTTTGTCGTGCGTGGTGAATCAAATAGCGATATTCTTGAAGATGTTTTTTTAGAAATAATACATAATTCAACAACTACGGAACGCAATATTTTGAATTGGATAAACAACAATGGAATGTGGCACATTATTTCCAGCATCGCATTTAATGAGTTTCGCACAGGTAACCATGGAATGTTCTTGTTTCCTGAGTTTCAATTTGGTTCTATTTACAAAGCAGATTATTTAATTGTGGGAATAAATTCTATGGGTATGCAATTTATTTTTGTTGAACTTGAGTCGCTAAATGGCAAAATAACAACTAAAAATGGTACAGAATTTGGTGAAGTTATTCGTAAAGGAATTAATCAAGTTGACACATGGAAGCGATATATTGAAAGTAATTTTCATTGTTTACAACCTGAATTTAGGAAATATATGCTCAATACAAACGCTAATTTACCTTATCAAATGACAAATTATGAAGCGTGGGCTTTTCACTATATCGTTGTTGCTGGTAAGCGTAGCGATTTTGAAAAACTGCGTTATAAACAAAGGAATTCTGAAGTAACTCTACTGCATTATGAGAATTTATATGATTTTGCTATAGCAGACAAAGAAAACAGTCGTTTCGTTGCAAATAATCGTGCTAAAGGCATCTATATCGAATGACGTCCTACATAAGTTTTGTACAAGTCCAAAATTAATTTCAAAAACATCTTAAAACACCTTTTCGGACGAGTACACGGTGTGATGGTATTCTCCACCATGAAGGATAGAGTTTGAGTCAATATATATTTATATATTTTTGTTAATGGACTAATAGGCTTTGTTACAATTAGATAATAGAAAAGGTAGTAATTGATTTTAGAGTTATGAGTGTTACAAATACTCATAGAACAAGTCAAAATATGTCGTTTTCTTATGATGCTATGTGTAATCCTTTGGTTTATGGCAGTCTGAATGACGGATGGAATATGACATGTATTAGGGATTGATTTTCAAGTTATATATTTGTGATGTACATAAAAATAAGTAGTTGATTAGTATAATATATGTATGATATAATATAGACATTAATTGTTAGGAGATTAAAAAATGAAAAAAAAATATGTTTTGCTTGTTTTAGCATTGGCTTTAGCTTTTACTCTTCCTTTTTTTGTAGCCTGTGATACTAGTGGCACAGAAACGGGTAACAGTATTCAAATATCATTTAATTATACGACTCTAAATATGCAGGCAGGGCAAACTCAATCTGTTTTTGTTACAACAGTTACCCCGAGCGAATATATGGATTATAGAGACCAATTAAATTGGACTATAAATAATAATGCAGTAGCTTCGCTTGCTAGAAGTGTAGGCAGAAGTGTAACTGTAACGGCTATAGCTGAGGGGATGGCTACTATTACGGTAACGCTACCGGGCACAGACTTTAGTCAAACAATACCGGTTATTGTTGCTGCTGCTCCGTTTATTGCAGTAACAAGTGTAACAATGATTTCGCCTACCAACCCTATACAAGTAGCATTTACCGATGTAGCCGGTGTTCAAACAGTAACAATATCTGCAAATGTTTACCCATCTAATGCAAGTAATCAAAATGTAGTTTGGAGTGCTTATCCACTAGGCATCGTTAGTTTAGGCGGTTCCGGTCGTACTGTAACTGTAACTGGTACAAGAGAAGGTGTTGGTCAAACCGCTACAATTACAGTAACAACCGAATGTGGCAGTTTTAGTATAAGTAGACAAGTAATAGTTGCCGAACTTGAAGATGATGAAGAATAATGGCGATTCGTAATATTTGTTCTAAAATTCAACTACAAACTACAACAGACAAACTATAAAATTCGGACTTATTTGTAGTAAAATAATTACAATGAGAATTATATAAACAAACAAAAAATTCCTATTAAATTATCAATAATTTGTAATTTGTAGCTGATAAAAAAATCCTTCCACTAATTTGTCCTAACCCCTAAAAAAAGGAGAATATATAAATATGACAAAAAACTTAAAAAAAATAATAAAAAGAACACTCTTTGTTCAGCTAACGATTGCCCTTATAATTATTATGGCATTAGGCTGTGCAAATACCCGTGTACAGCAAGCTTCAGCTTTTAGTGGTGATAGAGCCCGCTATAATTTTGAGTCTTATACGCTGGCACAGGAGGCTCCGTTTGAATATTTCAAAACGGAATTCGGCTCTATAGCAGAGCTTAAAGAAGAAGCTCATGCAGTTTCTAGACAAGTGCAATCCGAGGGTGCTGTATTACTTATGAATAATATGGTAGGTGGAAGACCGGCATTGCCACTGAGTCGTCAAACAGGAGGAAGACCAACTCATCTGTCTTTGTTTGATGTTACTTCCGTAGACCCTATTTGGGGCGGAATGGGTAGTGGTATGGCGGCGGTTACTGGTGCTAGACGAGCTAATACAAATTCTATTTTTACGATGCCTACAGGCGGCGGTTGGGCTCAAAAAGTGCTTGGGGGCTACGAAGCTACAGGTAAATATGGTATATTTGATAGCCCAAGTTTTCCAGTAGCAACAAGTCGTCAAAGCTGGAGGACTTCTTTATTAAGAGAAGGCTTTACAATTAACGAGCAACTATGGGATTGGTACGACGGCTTGCCAAGGGCTAGAACTTCTGCTCAGACAGGTTCGGCAATTCAAGGAAATCATCCTGTACTTAGAGGAACAACAACATATCGTCATATGGCTACCTTTAATATAGGTGGTGCTAGCTGGGGTCAAATGCCTACACATAAATATGACCAAGCCGATGTAGGCATATTCTTTTTAGGAAGAATGGGCGGTGAGGATTTCGATCGTCAAATGTTAAGCTGGGACCAAGGTGTTCCATTGCCTGCTCACTTAGGCGGTACACTTAACGACGGTGGTAATACGGAAAGATCTTATCTTAGATTAAGCGATAGAGAAAGAACAGTTCTTCTTGAATTAGCTCAAATGAGAGCAGACGGCAGATTAAGTAAGCTAATTCTAGTAATAAATGCTTCTAATCAGCCTGAATTAGATTGGCTTACTCAAAATAACGAATTTAACTTCGATGCGGCTATGTGGGTAGGCGGATTAGGTCAGGACGGAATTTGCGGTATTGTAGACCTACTTGTAGGCAACGAAAGCCCTAGCGGCAGACTTCCTAAAGTATTTTGGAACGAGCACGCAGATAACCCTGTACATGCTAACTTTGGTTCATTTAGTTACGGTACCGGTGTAATGAATAGAAACACCGCTGGCGGTGCCGATAATGTAGGTGGCGGACAGCCATCTCGTTATGTTGTTTATCAAGAGGGTATGTATTTAGGTTATCGCTACACCGAAACGAGATATGTCGATATGGTAATGGGGCGTGGGAATGCTTTAGCTAACGGCAGATGGGATGGTTCTAACTTTAATTATAGAGAGGTTGTAGCATTCCCATTTGGATTTGGACTTAGCTACACGGAATTTACATATAGCAATATGTCTGTATCAAGAAGAGATATAACCACCACTCCAGTTAGACCAGCTGCGGGTAGAGAAAACGTAAGAATAAACAAAACTTTTTATGATGTAACTGTAACTGTTAGAAATAGCGGACAGGTAGCAGGAAGAGAAACAGTTAAGGTGTATCTACAACGCCCTTATACAGAGTATCATATTGCAAATGGTATAGAAATACCTGCAGTGGAATTAGCAGGCTTTCATAAAACTCCTATATTGCAACCAGGTCAATCTTATACTGTAACAATAGAAGTAGACGAGCAATATTTTGCTGCTTTTGATGCTAATTCTGCTAGAACATGGGTAGCTACCGGCGGAGAATATTTCTTATCTGTTGCTAATAGTCATTATGGCTCACATCAAGCAGTTAACAATATTTTAGCTAATAAAGGCTTTACAGTAGCAAACGGCATGACCTTTAATGGCACTGCTAATATGGCTGTAAGAATTAGTCATGATACTCCGGTTAGACACGATTTTGGTTCTAGTACAACAACATTAAACGAAGTGGGAAGAACTAAATATGCTGTTTCAAGAGTTACAGGTGTAGCTGTTACAGCTTTATTTGATAATGCAGACATAAATCGTTTTGCTGCAGCTCAAACAGATAGTCGCAATAGTGTAACTTATATTTCTAGAAACGATTGGGCAGGCACAACAGTATTTGTAAATCCTCTAGCTAGAGAAGCGGCTCAAACTAACCAAACAGTAATCCATAGAACTCCAGAAATGTTTGCTATGATGGAAAGAGAAAGATCGCAAGTAACAGATGAGGTTTTGGGTGCTTATCCTACAATGGGTGCCGAGTACGGTATTATGTTTGCTGATATGGCGGTGCGTAATCCAGACGGCACACTGCTATATGATTTTAATCATCCTAGATGGCAACGATTTTTAGATCAACTAACTTGGGATGACTATATATGGCTACTTAGTGATGCCCTTAGAAGAACAATGGATATAGCTACTGTAGGTAAACCCCGTTCTCAAGAAGTTAACGGACCAATAGGTTTTTCGCCAAGGTACGGTAACTCTTTCTATGCGAATACATACAGGCATTATTCATTCCCGGCTTCGACTCATCCGGGCGGTGGTTTTTATGTAAACTTTGGTGTTGGCGAAAAAGATCCTCATACTATAGGCTTTGCTAATATCGGTGTGTTTTGGGTTCCTAATTTTTATGGACCAGGAGAAGGTGCGTTTATCCCTCGTAGAAATACAGACTGGCATAGAGATTTATATCGTGATGTATATGGTAGAGAAATGCAACAAATTGTAGACAAAGACCATATTGCTTATACAACTTCTTTCCCGTCTAATCCTGTACTGGCAGCTACATTTAATGAAGATTTAATTAGGCGCTTAGGTAATATGATAGGCGAGGATGCTCTTTGGGCAGGCTATAGCGGTATTTACGGTACCGGTATAAATATTCTAAGATCTGCTCACTTAGGTAGAGTATTTGAGTATTATAGTGAGTGTGGATTTTTAACAGGTATGATGGCTTCTGCTTGGACTAGAGGTGTTCAAGAAAAAGGAACTTATGTATATAACAAACACTTTGTTTTAAACGAGCAAGAGTTAAGCCGTTACGGCATAAGCCAATTTATTAACGAACAAACACTTAGAGAAATTTATCTTAGAGCATTCGAAATTCCAATTGTTAGAGACGACGCTAGAGCAATTATGGCTACTCTTGCTAGAGTTGGTGTAGAATATGGTCCTGCGTCTTATGCTCTTATGACTTCTTGGCTAAGAGGAGAGGTTGGCTTTACGGGCTTTACAGTTACAGATTGGTGGCTAGGACATCATCACTTAGAACCGGGCACAGGCAGCGAGGCATTTTTATTTAATACAGGTTACTACATGAATTTATCTAGAACTCTTTTAGCAGGTAACGATTTGCCGGATGGTGTTATAGGTCATGTACAACTTGACTTCTTTAGACCAGAAGGTCAACCCCGTTCGCCTTTCATTAGCGGTAGTTCATTAGCTATGCATGCTCATTATGATTATGTTAATTCTGTATGGAGTCCTATAACAAACAGAATGACTATTCATCCTGGTGGCGGTGGAGCTACAGTTGCTTATGAACATCCTGATTTTGATGCACCTATTAGATTAGCACCAATGGTATTTAATTGCCCAACTAGAGGTGCTATAACTAGAGTTCATAACGCAGATATTGCTAGAGCAATGAGAGCAAGTGCACATCGTATTATGTATACAACAGCTAACTCTAATCTATCTAATGCATTGTTTAACGACGAGAGGGTTAGAGCTGTTCGTATTCCTGGTACTACAACCGAGCCAGGTGGCACAACCGATACAGGTGATACAGGTTGTCAAGGCTGTGGTTCGGCAATTATTAGCGAAGGCAATGCCGTTATACTAGCTATAATGGCAGGAATTATTGCTTTAACCTTAGGTGGTTTTATGATTTATAATGCAATAGCTAAGAAAAAATCTACCGATGTAACTAAAGAATAAATAAAAGGTAGAATTATAAAAAAGTTTTTATAAAAACAGACTCGCTTTATGTGGGTCTGTTTTTTGATAAATTTATAAAAAGTAGTGTTGAATTCTCTCGCTAACTTGTTTTCTTTTGTTAACACTCAAAAAATAAGTATATTTGATATCCTTTTGTAGGAGGATTTTTTGATGAAAGAAAAAGGGAATATTCGAATTATATAAAGTGTTGAGAGAATGAGTGATAACTAATTAGAATGAAAGACAGATGGTTGAGAGTAAACTCTAGACGAATATATAATTTTCTATTGATGTTTGTTCAAAATTAGCCGATACGTAATGTAAGGCACAGAAGTGGGAATAGGGTATTGTCTTAAAAGATAAAATGCCTAAGTTTTACAAAACAATATAAATATTATGTAATAGGGGTACAATAATGCTTACTTGATATTTAATAAATGGCATTATCAAAAGAGGGGAGGGTATAATTTACTCGTTTTGTTGTGAATAAGTGTGTTAAACAATTGATATGAATTTTGTCAAATATAATATTGATATACACAGCAATCCATATATGAAGGATAATAGGAGGCGGAGGCTTTATAATATCAACACTTATTTTTTTATTGGGACTTGGTTTCATTGGAAGTGCGATTGCATATTTTATCCATACTGATTTTAGTTTAAGATTTAATGAATTTGCTTGGCTAACTTATTTTTTGACAGCGATTGCTGTTGCAATTTCATTTTATGGAATTAAAAGAATGGTTAAAGTTAAAAAGTTTCAAATTATGTTAAAAAACCAAGATAGGTGGGTTGTACAAAAGCAATGGTTTTAAGAAGATAGTGAGGCTCAGGTAATCCAAACAATATATCTACACGCCTTCAGCAAAATCATTATCATGCTATATTTAAATATAACGATGAGAATAGAAAAGTAATGACTTTCAAAATGACAACTATTTGGATAAACGGCGATTTTACTGAAGTTTGTATACCAAGGCACGGAGAGCAGGTTATAATTGCTATCTACAACAAAACAATGTTGTTTTTATATAGGTCATTTTCTGAAAATACAGCTTATGATTTTAGTTCGGTAACTAATGATTATGTCCGTCTAAGAGGATAAGAAAAAAAGTTGATAAAATTGATGAAAGAAGATATTTGAGATAAGATAACAAAAAATTACAACAAAACACTTTAGTGGTTTTCATTTTGAGAATCGCTTTTTTTAATTGAGGACAAAATACTATTTATTTAAATGCTTAGGTGGTCCAGTAATAGGGCATAACGAAATACTAGCTTTGTTTGACAAAGTCAGCTTTAAAGTACGATGGGAAATTGGTAGTACTTTAGATAAAGCGACAATAAACGTTTACACAATAACATTTAAACTTAAGAGCAACTCAGGTATAGCAAAAGCATTTAGCTGTTAAATGCTTGCAAAAATTTTGGCTTTGAACTAAATAATCCTACTAAAACAGAAGTGGTTTATGCTGAAACATATGAAATTTAGAAATTTTTACTATTGCAAAGATGGTATTTTTTAGTTGGGGAATCTACAGATTTGGGATCGCTTAGTTTGTTTGATGATAAAGCTATATTTTAGAGATTGCCTAGGGGTGGACTAGAATGGATTGTTTCTACAATTTAGCAAGATCTTGATTGTTATTCCATTATTGCGAAATGTCTACTACAACAATCCCAAACCTATCAATAACAAAAACAGCCCTTAGTGAAAACTAAGGGCTGTTTTTGTTATTATTTAATTTTCACAATAAATAATGTTTTATTATGCAGTAGGAGCTGCAACTGTAAATGTATTAGCACCTACTGTAATAGAACTGTTTGCTCTGCCTGAAGCTGCTGTAGCAATAAATTGAGAGGCTAAGTGTAGATTTACACCAAATAAATTCTCCATGCTGTTTGCAGCAAAGTGTGCTTGTAATGCACCATGCCAATAAGCGTGTTGTATAACCATATTTTCATTATGCATCCATGTTTCACTTTGAGTTATCACTAAAGGCTCTCCGGCACCTTCTAGCACTTGTGTTAAAGTAGTAGTATTTGGAGCAGATGAATATGTTAGTACAAATGTCATAATAATATTTTCACCATTCATTATATGAACCAACACTCTTTCTATATCCGGATTAGTAATTGCACCTGCTGCATTAAACGGAGTGGAAGCATCACGAGCAAATTCCAATGATGGTGTAGCAGTCGTTGTAACCCTAGCAAGACCTGCACCCGGTGCAGCTATCGGAGTAGTAGGTCTGTTGAAATTAAGTGTTAATGTAGTAGCTGCTGTAATAGCTATAAATGTAGGGATATCATTTGCGTTTGTAAAGGTAGTGCTGCCAACTACAAGGCTACCAAAAACTCCTTCGCCTACTATTGCTAGAATCTCACTTGCTGTAACATGAGTTCTGCCACTCCAAGTACCGGAAGCTTCTGCGTTTCTTGTACCATCTATATATACATTTCTAGAAACATCAAAGTTATCTCCCAAAGTTTCGAAGTCTAATGATACGAATACAATAGCTCCTGTTAGCATTGCAGCAGGGATTCTAAATCTATAATCTCTAGGGGTTCCGCCAAATGGGAATTCTTCTGCCGCATCTACTCTAAACTGATGTGGTGTGCCGCCTATTGTAACATTAAGAACTAAAGATTGTCTAGTTATACCGTCACTAAAATGTCCATTCATAGTGGTAGTTCTAAAGGCAAAAACAAAGTCTACGCCTTCTGCCGCTACCGCTGCAGAAGTTGGATGATCTGCAACAAAGGTATCTCCGCTTACATCTCCGTACCAAAGTCTCCATTCAGCAGCATCTGTTGAGTGTGCAGCCTCTCCACTATTGCCATGGTCAAGCGTAAAGCCTTCAGCTAGAGTAACGGTGTGGCTAGGGCGAGCAACAATACCCTCTGAAAAAATAAATATACCAGTAGCATTAGCTAACTGAGCCGGAGAGATAGTAAAGTTAAATCTTTGATGTCCTGCTCCTGTACCGTTAGGGTTGCCTGCTACAGCAGCTGGTGTTATATCTCTAATAGTACCGTTCTCTAAAATAGCATAAACAGTTGTAGTAGGAATGCCTCTATGAGTATTGCCATTTAGCACAACAGCAAATTCATAAGGAACAGTTAAATCTGATATTAGTAACGAGCCTTCTATACTAAAGCCTTCGCCTCTACCCCTAAATATCGGTGCACCAATCGCTCCTATTTCTTGTAGGCTAGGAAGTGCTGTAGCACCTGATGCTGGGATATTATTCCAAAAGTTAGAGTCTAGCGCCGAGAAGTCAACATTGCCGATGTCTTCCATTGCAAAGTACTGAATATTAGTAAAGAATGGTGGGTTTCCAGCTTGAGCAACAACAGTATGAACAAGTTCTGTTCCGTTGCGTGTAAATCCACCTTGCTCTGGAGCACCTCCTGTGACTACAAAAATATTTTCTAAACCACGAGGTTCAGCTCTACCGCTAACACTCAATTGGCCGCCTAAAAGATGACCGCTTCCTGCAGGAACAGCTATAACATTACGGATTATTCCGCTATTTCTGCCAAAAATAACACCATTGGCATTGTAGCTAGAGCCGCCGCCACCGCTTAAAGTACCTTGTGCAAAAACATTTTCTATAAGACCTCTATTGTGTCCTACAATTAGACCTATTTGATTAGGTGAACTAAAAGTAATATTTTCTATTCTTAGATTGCGGATAACAGAACCGTAGCCCGTGCCGCCAAATAAAGCTGCCAGCCAAGTAGTAGAAGCTTGTGTAGGATGAGGAGAAGCTCCTATTTGAATATTTCTAAGTGTAAAGCCTCTGCCATCTAATATACCGTTAAAGGCATGATCGCCACCTGCTCCGTTATATCCAACAGACATCATAGCGGGAGCACCCGTAAAGTCTATGTCTTGTGTTAAGAAAAATTCTCCTTGTACATTCATTTGACCAGACATAAGCCTTTGCCAATCTTGCCAAGTATCAATTTGACCCTCTGCTCTTACTTCGTTAGCAACCGGCACTTCTATAGTTTCTACAATTGTAACACCTTCCGTTATTGCAAAAGTAGCTGTTAGAGTTACAGTTCCAGGAACAGTAGGACCAACTGTAACTAAACCGTTAGCGTCTACCGTGATACGAGGATTATTAGAAGCCCATGAAACTCGACCCGCCGGAATAAATTGACCGCTTAAAGGAGCGTAGCTTACTGTAAAAGTAGAACCGATAGCGGCTCCGCCTTCGGGAGCATTTGAAGTAAGTGTTGCACCTGTCGGCAAGCCAAATACTTCTATGTAAGCATTAGCACTTAATGCCGGTGTTGGTGGGGTATGAGTAGCTGTTGCAGTAACAGTAGCTGTACCCGCTGTTAAACCTGTTACAAGACCGTCACTATTTACAGACACTACGCCTGTGCCAGCAGATACAGTCCAAACAACATCTTGACTAATCCAAGTGTTTGTTGATGGATTTACAGCTGCATTAAGCTGTTGTGTTACATCTTCTTCTATTAGAGAAATGATGATTCTGTCTGTAGCTGAAGATGTTGGAGTTATAACAACACCTGTTGCTTGTGGACGGTCAAACGCTATAGCTATAGTGTGGCTAGCTTCCGGATTACACTGAGAGGTTACCGTGATGTTTGTTGAGCCTACTGCTACACCTGTAACAACACCACCGTCGTTTACAGTAGCAACGCTAGGGTTGCTAGATAGCCAAGTTACCGCACTATTTGCGGGATTCGCAGGGGTAAACACTACACTACCAGCAAGGGTAATGGTTGTGCCCAAAACACCTGCTCTAGGGTTATCACCGCTTATTGCTACAGACTCAACCAATACCGGACCTGGTGGTGTAGGTGTTGGTGTTGGAGTTCCGCCACCTGCTGTTCCTGTTTCGCATCCTAAAAACACAAATGAAGTAACTATAATTGTTGCCATCATCATAAGTGATATTAGTATGCCGATAATTTTTCTTTTTGTCATAAAAATTTATCTCCTTAATATATAGTTTATTCGCACGCAAATAATGCTGTGCACTATTGTATATAATTATACTATAATAAATATGGATTAGTCAACCGAATTTTCGAGAGTTTTTGGTTATTTAGACAAGATTGTATAAAAATTTACAGTAAGCGAAAATGAGCTGTTCTTAAGCAGACGAAGGCGTTAGTGGCTTTAGGTGTTATAAGTCATATTTTTTATAAAAACTCTATTTTTTTGTTTGACGGAAGACTTTTGACTTGTGTATAATTAAAGGGTAAATAAAATTAAATTGCCCCCAGTTGACCCTGTGTGGCAAAAAGGAGAACCTAGAGTAATTTTAAACTACTCTAACAAAATAATTTATGACCAGTTTATTATTTATCATTGGACTTGTGGGTGCATTGATAGCAATAGGATTTGCTGTGCTAATGATCCGCAAGGTAATGAAAGAGCCGGAAGGCGACGAGAAATCCGTAGAGATTGCCGCCGCCATTCGAGCAGGTGCCAGTGCCTATCTTAAAAGGCAGATGCGCACGGTAATTATTATTATAATCCCGGTATTTTTAACGCTTTTATTGCTTGCGTTTATACCTATGTTTATGAATACTGATTTTTACCTTATAAGTCCGTATGCTCCGTTTGCATTTTTAACGGGTGCTTTCTTTACCGGCTTTTCGGGTTATGTTGGTATGTGGATAGCCACCCGCGCTAATGCTCGTACTGCCACAGCTACTAAAGACAGCCTTAATAAAGGTCTTAGAGTTAGCTTTAGTGCCGGTTCTGTTATGGGCTTTATTACCGTGGGCGTATCGCTACTGGATATATTTATTTGGTTTGCAATTTTGCGTTGGGGCTTTGGTGAAAGCTACGAAGTAATCGGTAATACTATGATTAAATTTGGTCTGGGTGTTGCATTTATGGCATTATTCGCAAGAGTCGGCGGCGGTATATTTACAAAAGCTGCCGATGTAGGTGCCGACCTTGTTGGTAAAGTAGAAAACGATATTCCCGAAGATGACCCCCGTAACCCTGCTGTTATAGCCGATAATGTAGGCGATAATGTAGGCGATGTTGCAGGAATGGGTGCTGACCTTTACGAGGCTTTTGCCCACGCTGTAATTGCAACCTTTGCTCTGGGTATTGGAGCCGGTTTTAGCTTTGCGGGAATGTTGCTACCAATCCTTATTTGTACAGTCGGTGTTATAGCGAGTGTAATCGGAACATTCTTAGTAAGAACTAAGGAAAAAACAAATCAAGACGGGCTATTAAAGTCCTTACATATGGGGACATGGGTCGCAAGCGGATTAACGGCAATCCTTGGTATTCCAATAGTATTTTTAGTACAAAGCTTAGAGGGAACTACTAATCATTTAAGACAAGTAAGCTCTGGCGGAGCTAGTTATGTTGCAGAATATAGTATGATGTATCGTAATGCTGAGGGTGGTATAGGTAATTGGATTTGGGGTATTTATGCTTGTATTTTGATAGGTATTGTTACGGGTATTTTAATCGGTATATTTACCGAATATTATACTTCAGATACAAAAAAACCAACTCAGGAATTAGCAGACAGCACCAAAACAGGTGCAGCTACTGTTATGATTGGTGGTGTAGCACTAGGATTAAAAGGAACGCTTCTTCCTGTTATAACTGTGGCAGCGGCTGCTCTTATCAGCTTTTTTGCAGCAGGCGGAGCACATTTTGATTCCCCTATCGTAGGTCTATACGGTATTGGTATTGCAGCGGTTGGTATGCTTGGAACGCTAGGCATTAACCTAGCAACCGACGCATTTGGACCTGTTGCTGATAATGCAGGCGGTATTGCTCAAATGGCAGGAATGCCACCCGAGGTTAGAAAGCGAACAGACCAATTGGATAGCTTAGGTAACACAACGGCAGCTACGGGAAAAGGGTTTTCTATCGGCTGTACAGCGTTTTCCGCAGTAGCACTACTAGCATCTTATATGGAAATAGTAAGAGGAGATTATGTTTCTGGTGTAGCTGGCAGTGCAGGCGGATGGCTCGATACAGCAGGAAATGTACTAGATATTGCCCTAACAAACCCCGTCGTCTTGGTGGGTGTATTCCTTGGAGCGGTTACAGCATTCTTCTTTGCAGCACTAACAATTAAGGCTGTTCATAAAGCGGCTCAAGCAGTTGTTATAGAGGTAAGACGACAATTTAGAGAGATTTTAGGCTTAAAAGAAGGAAAGCCGGGTGTTAAACCGGATTATGCAAGATGCGTTGATATGTGCACTCAATCAGCTCTTAGAAAAATGGTAGCTCCCGGATTACTTACTATTTTAGCTCCTATAGTTATAGGTATAGTGTTAGGACCTGCGGGCGTTATAGGTTTTATGGGCGGTACGGTTGTAACAGGCTTTATGTTGGCACTGTTTATGATGATAAGCGGTGGTGCATGGGATAACGCTAAAAAATATGTAGAAGCTAATCAACTCAAAAAAGAAGTTGAAGTGCTAGATGAGAACGGAAATCCTGTTTTAGACAAGGATGGAAAGCCTATTGTAGAGTTAGTAGTATGCGGAAAAGGAAGTGAAGAGCACAAAGCGGCAGTTATCGGTGATACTGTTGGTGACCCATTTAAAGACACAGCAGGTCCGTCATTTAATATTCTAATTACACTATCGGCCTCGGTTGCAGTAGTATTTGCAAATGTAGCCGTACATACAAACTTATTAGGATTTATTGGATAATTAATTTTTAACTGTCGGAGTGGTAAATAATTGCTTCGGCAGTTTTTTAATCCTAATAAAGGAGATTTTTATGAAAACAAAACATTTTAAGCCCGTTACTATATCGGGCATCGGTATGATACTTCTTTGTATACTTCTTGTACTCGCGCTTGCAACAATAGGTGTAGCTGTTTTTATGGAAGAAACAGCAGGTTTTGACGAGAATTTAGATTTTATCTTTATGATAATTGCTTTTAGCTTATTAGGACTTGCAATTATTTCGCCAATTTTATTTGAGTTTATTTGTGTTAAAGTAAATGGCAGGGGAGTTTGGACAAGAACTGTGCCCGTAAGCATTGGACAAAGTCAGCAAGAGCAAATTGTATCACATCTTAAAAGTAAGGGCTATATGTTAACCGTTGAAAATGATGTTCTAGTTGCCACAAGAGAAGTACCCGGTGCTGTGTCATGTATGGCACATATAAAAATAGATGTTAGAGGTAGCTCAACTATTTTAGAGGTTTACAGGCTGACATTTGATGGCAGAAAACGATGCCTTATTTTCGGTGCGTGGGGAATGATGTTTAAGCGTTTTCATAGAAAAAGAGTTGCCGAAATTTTAACAATAATAAACGCTCCTAGAGATATTAAAGTATAAGGGTGTGTTATGAAAAAAACGAAGTACTTAATTGTATTAGGGGACGGAATGGCGGATTATCCTGATAACAGGGAGCTTACCCCGCTTATGGAAGCTAATAAGCCTTTTATTGATGAGTTGGCTAAAGTTAGTGAGATAGGTCTTGTGCAAACTGTGCCGTTAGGTATGGCACCCGGGTCTGATACTGCTAATTTGTCTGTTATGGGATATAATCCTAAAGAATATTATACGGGTCGTTCTCCGTTAGAGGCGAGCAGTATTGGTATTAAATTATCCGATGGCGATGTTTGCTATAGGATGAATTTTGTTACGCTTAGCGAAGATGAGTTGTTTGAGAATAAAATAATGTTAGACTATAGCGGTGGCGAGATTGAAACGGAAAAGGCGAGGAAATTGATAGAAATATTAAAGAATTTTAATAAGTTCGGACAACAGAATGTCGCCCCTACAGTAAATGACAAAAATCAAATGCTACAAAAATGTAGGGGTGACATTCTGTCGCCCGAGCCTAATTTCGATTTATTCGCCGGCACTAGCTATAGAAACGCACTTGTGTGGCGAGGTTTAGGGCAACCGACAAACTTTAACCTTACACCTCCGCACGACTTCTCGGATAAGCAAATAGGGAAGTTTTTGCCTCCTGAACCGTTTTTGTCCTTTATAAAAACTGCAAACAGCATTCTAAATAATCATCCCGAAAATGACTCTAAAGCAAACGCTATTTGGATTTGGGGCGAGGGGACTAAGCCTAATTTTCCAACATTTTATAAAAAGTTTGGAATGGACGGTGCCGTTATTAGCGAGGTGGATTTAGTAAAAGGTATCGGTATTTGTGCCGATATGACCAATATTGCTGTAGAGGGTGCAGATGGTAGCTTAAATACAAATTACGAGGGAATGGCAGAGGCAACGATTGAAGCGTTTGATACTCACGATTTTGTTTACTTGCATATAGAAGCCCCCGATGAGTGTGGTCATAAAGGCGATAGATTAGGCAAAATAAAAGCGATAGAATTTTTAGATGGTAGAGTAGTTAAACCGCTTGTAGAAAATCTAACAAAAAAATATCATTTAAGAATGTTGTTTTTACCCGACCACGCAACTCCGCTAGCTTTAAAAACTCACACTAACGATGCTGTGCCTTATTTGCTTTTTGACAGCGAAATTCCGCATAAAAAAATCGCCGACACTTACGCAGAAGCATCGGCAAAATCAACAGGAATCCTCGAAAACGAAGGGTGTAAGCTGATAGAAAAACTATTATCAATACAATAACTTAATTATTTTATTGCTAAAATATAAAAAGACTTATCTTTTTCGATTTCGACTATTTCAGCATTAAAACCAACATCTTTATATGCTTTTAGTAATTCATTTGGCGTGTATTTTGTAAAACCATATTGTGTGTAGCTTAATTTGTCTAAAAATTCTTTCGTATATAAAACATTCATAAAAGAACCATTATTTTTTAGCTTATTTTTTATAGCCAAAAGTCCGTCAGCTAAATTTTTCCAAAAGTAAACAGTGTTAACAGAATATATAAAGTCAAATTGCTTATCAAACGGAATATTATCAACTGACCCTGTTGTCAGCATAACCTTATTATTTTTTACAGCCTTTTTATTGCGTTTAGTCGCAAGTTTAACCATATCCTTAGAAATATCGACACCGTATATTGTAGCGTTTGTTTTCTTAACTAAATGCTTTATTAAATAACCATTTCCAAAACCGATGTCAAGAATTTCACTATTTTTAGGCACCTGCGAAAATACCGCATTATAGCTTGCCTTATTAAGGCGATTCATAATAAATGTTGATATTTTTCCGCCAAAGCCTGTCGGATTGCTAAATTGACTTGCCCAGTATTGTTTGAAACTCATACAGCAATTCTATCAAAATAAACTGCCAAAATCTATCATTGCATTGCTACTTTTAGTTGTTTAGAAAAAATCATTTACAAACAATAAAAAAAGCTGATACAATAATGGTATCATTCTTAGGAGAAAACTATTATGGCTCTAAAACCTGCGATTTGCACCCAGTGCGGAGGACAAATAGAAGTAGACAGCACTTTAGAAGCTGGAATTTGTAGTATTTGCGAAACAGCTTTTATTACCGAAAAAGCAATAAATAATTATGTAACGCAGTATAACACAACGCATAACACCCAGCATATTGATAACCGTACAGTTATTAAGAATATCGTCGGTAAAGAAATGAATGAAGCCGAAGACTATATAAAAAACGGCGATATTTTTTGTGATTTAGGTGAGTGGGGTAAGGCAAAAGAGCAATATCAAAAAGCTATTGATATTGCTCCCGCTAATCCTTGGGGTTGGTTTGGATTAGTAAAAGTGTATACGGAAAATTTTACTATATATAAGAGAGATGATTTTAATGACTATCTTTTGCGTTATGATCATTTTCATAGAGATGACTTTAATAAAAAAGTTAAAGACGCTCTTAAAGTTGCAAATGAACAAGATAAACAAAAAATTATTGAGTTATGCAGACCGCACGAGAAATGGCTAAAAAATGAAATGCGGAGTGATGGATTTGGTTATTATTTTGAGAAATATTATAAAATAATTGGAAATGAAGAAGGCATAAAGTGGATTAAAGAGCAAGAGGTAGAAATAAAAGCGAAAATAAAAACAAAAGATGAGAGGAAATTTCAAGAAAGCGAAGCAGGACTGTTTGAAAAACGATTATTGAGTATGGAAGAAAGTGCAAAAAATAATCCTGTGCTTTATGATATTTATAAAAAATTAATTGAAAAAAATAGAGATCCTTGGTTTCGACTGCAAAAGAGTGGGATCTATGAACGATGTTATAGAGCGTTTTATGTTAATATTGAAGGCGAGTTATCGTATAAATATAAAGGAGAAGAAAGTGGTAAATATCTTATTATTGAACTTCGAAAAATTCTTAAATTCTATAATTTATATATTAACAATGCAAGCAAAGCTAATGAAGATAACTATAATAAAAGCCTTAATGTATTAATAAGTTATATTTGTTATAATATTGTTGAACATTCAGTATTATTACCTTATGTAGAAGGCTTTTTGCAGGTAATTCATGCAGAAAAAAAAGATCTTAAAGTAGTAAAAGAAAGTTTGCTTAAGGATTTGAAAAACAAAAAAAATAATAAAAAGCAATATAGTAGAAAATTTGATAAAAGGCGATATAAAGAAAACATAAAAAAGAGTAAGCAATTTAACGAGTATATAGACCAACTTAATATAAACGCTCAAGAACGAGTTGTAATAGATTGGGTTGTTAAGGCTCTTTTAGATAAATAAGGGTTAGGCTCTAAATTTTTGTGATTTTTTAACGCAGAATATATTTTGTAGGTGTGGATTTTGTTAATAAAGTACACCTAAAAGCATAATCTACTGGCTTGCTTCGCCTAGTTTCAAAGCGTTGCTCAATTTAGCCATGGCTCGCAAAGACGAAAACGCAACCAACCGATGTCGTCTTTGCGAGCCAAAGCTAGGTAATTGTTAATATTAGTTTATAGGCGAAGCAATCCAGTAAATCATGTATGTTTTATCATTTATTTGTAAGGATTGTATTGAACTATATTAACATCTAACCCCACGCTGTTGGAAATCCGTCCTCGTTAAACCGCCACTGATAATTGGCGGTTCTTTCTTGCGAAAAAAACAGTACTGTTGCAAACGGGAGATTGCCAACGGACATACCTTCCCAAGCTAGAGGAGTATTTATTAAAAATATCATTTGTAATCCGCCCGTTAGCGAACTAATAGTAAAAGCATTATCTTTAATAGCATTTAGCGAATGTGGAAGCACAATAGCCTCGACATTATTAGCATAAAAGAAAGCATTTGGCAGTATCACACTAACTCCAAACGGCACTTCGGCAATAGAATTAGACCCAAAATAACTAACAAGTGCTCTAACTGGAAAGCCGTCTAATAAAACATTATCAACTATTAAATAATAATTATCTACAATGCTTTGGTGTGGAAAAACATTTCTTGGCGGTAGATTATCTACAGCTTGTCCAAATTCGGGGATTGCTGTGCGATAGCTTGCGATTGCACTATTAGGCACAACAAATCGTCCGCCACGAATAAATCCGCTTGGAGTAGGATTAGGTAGAGGGTTAGAAAAAGTTGGCGGAGTAGTGCCTTCAAAAATTATAACTTGTCTGTGAGAAATTCCATATCGCCCCATAGTGCCGACAACTCGATTTATACTGCTTGGTACAATAATCGGATTAAATCTAGGTGCAAACGTGTTTTCTATAAAGCCTGACAGCACATTCCAGCTAACTCCCGTAACACTAATACCGCCTACGCTAGTAGGGATAGTGATACCTTTACCCGAAAAATAAGCTATAAAAAAGTCACTAAAGCCTGTTAATGTGCCTGTGCCGTCTAGAACAAAAAAATCGCTTTCGTGATTGCTGGCTACAGTCGAAACGCTAACCGAAATATAATCGCCAGCCTGCATTTGGGGTGTAGCTTTGTAGCGGACGGCAATATTGTAATTATTATTACGAGTTAGGTTTTTGGTATTATCAAAAGCTATCCAATTACCGCTACCGATTCTGGTTTCAAGCGGTCTAAAATTAAAATGATTGCTATGTAGCTCATCTAAAACCGCAAGCCTTGCTATCAAACCATCCATCATAATAGGGGCTTCCTCGAATAAAATATCAAAATCGTACTGTGGAGTTCCCCAAATTCCTTGTAGGATATTTATCGAAAAATCTGCCATTGTGTAAGCGTTAGAGCCATACACGCTAGCAAGAATTGTAAATAAATTAGTGCCCATATTTATATTAGCTGTGGGATTTATACGGCCTGATATAAAAGGTCCTGTAGTATCGCTATTAAGAGTAAGACCATAGGGGAGAGTTCCGTTAGAGATGCTATACACTAACGATTGACCGTCGCTACTGGCATTAAAGCTAGCAGGGGAGATCCTATAAAAAAAGTCCTCGTTAACTGTAGCACTAGCTATTGTGTGGCTATTAAAATTAAGCTCGTAATCGTGTCGATTAGCAAAAAAATTCCATGCTAAAAATCCTAAAAAGCCAAGCACACCTAGGATTATAATTATAACTATTGCTGTAACAAGTTTACTGCGTTTTTTGTAATGGTTTTTATTATATCTTTTATAGTCGTTATTATAATTGTTTGGTCTACGATAATTATTTTCGACTACTTCCGATGGCTCTATATATTGCATATGTGGTTCCATAGACCGTCATTATATCGCAAAACCATATACAAAAATTTGAAAAAAGCTGTCGAGAATTAACGAAATATAAAGAATTTAATTTTTCTAAAATAAATAACAATAGCAACAAATAAAAAACGTCGGACGATTTATTAAAACTTCCGACATTTTATATTTAATAATAGATAGTTGAATTAGAATAATTCTTCAATATTCTAAAATGATTAAACTGCTTCTCCGGTAGCGGCATCTTGAAACATCAGCCAAAAGCCGTTTGATTTTGGGTTACTTGGATTTTCTGGCATCCAACGGGCCTCGGTACCTAATTCTTCGGGTGGAGTTTCGCTAAAGTTACTCGGTACTCCATAGGCGATATATTCGGGAGCTTTGCCGATTAAACCCACAACATAAAACTTATTAGTATCAAAAAGCACTTTTGCCCACTTTGTATCGGGCATCAGATTTTCTAGAGGAGTGTAGTGTTCGTTATCCTTAAATAAACTATCTAATTGTGATTTTATTTGCTCGTAAAAATTTAATTCGGGCTTTATTTTAGTTGCGGATTGTGTTGCGTTATAACTAGACAGCGGTGGTACAGTGGTTGCGGCCTCGCTTAGAGATGAAATGTGAATTGGATTTTTTTGAGAAGATTTTCTTTTTGACATTCCATAAGACTGTTGTGGTTTTGGAATAAACGCATTATTTATTCTCGCATTGCTTGGTGGAGTTATTTCGCTTATAGCGTGTGATGGGTCTCTAACGGGAATCGGAGTAAGGGTGTGTTTTAATTTTTGTATATACACCTTTTGATGCTCCCACGGCAGAGAGGGTATAGCTGACGAGTTGTTATTACTGGAGTGTTGGTTAGTATTATTTATTTGTATATGTTCATTTTCAATTTGCGTAAAATATTGGTCTATAGGATTTTTTAATTTTGGAGTATTAGTTTCTTCTTGATTAGAGTAAAGGTTAGTGGTATGAGGTTTTTGATTATAATAATTTATGCTGGCAACGGCTGTGTCGTTATAGCTTGATTCGTTTTCTTTAGCTATTTTTACAGCAGATTGCATTAGCTTTTCAGCAGGGATTTCATTGGATGCCTGTGGAGCTATATCAAAAAAATAATCTCTAATATCTTTATTGTTAGGTTCCATATTAGAAGAAATAGAAGCACTTTCTTGTGGCACTACAGGCAAGCTAGCATTTTGCTTACTGCTTCTAAAGCCGTCCATACGGTTTGCTGTCCATAATTTAGTAGTGCTAGAAGTGCCGTATAAAAGAGCCTCTTCTTTTTCCATATCAAAAAGCACTGCATGTATTTGCTCTAGATCCATATTGCTTATTTCAAATCTAGATAAAATTCTGCCTTTATTACCTAATTCACGCACAAAAATCGCATCCGGAGTTTTTAATCCGATACAGTATTGTCCTCGTTTTAATTCGGATAAGCTATATACATTTAGTGTAGCAAAAAGCCCGTAAGCATTTCGTTCTAAGCTAAGCGTGCCTTTAGCGGTGCTTTCACCGTTTAATATTATAAGTTTTTTTTCAAACCGCATTTATATTGTCCTCACACATAAGTATACTATTTATGTGTATGCAGATATTTGCGGATTATTAGCGAAAAAATAAAAATAAAGTCAAATTACAATATGCAATGTACAAAATACAAATGAGGTATAAATTAGAAATTAAACATCATCGAATAGTAGGGGCGATTAACAAATGCGGGCGACAGAATGTCGTTCCTACAAGAAAGATATTGAATACCCAGAAGAAAATTAAAATGCAATAGGTTTTACAATCATTGTGCAAAACGGGAAAGAATATTTTTTGACAGTATAAGAGAAAAATAAAATAAGTACGGGAGTTTATTTTAACTCTCGCACTTATTAAAATTAAATTATCTTATAAAATTAGTTTGTACTCGTTTTTCTTTTTCGGGTAGGGCAATATTTTTTTCTTTACCTGCCTCAATACTTTTTAATAACCACGCCATATTTCTGCCAAGTGTTCGCATAATTTGCATTCCTTCTAAATCTTGCTCTACTTGACTAGGGTTGCTACCGTGCACCATATTCCAATAATGGCTAGATACAACAGGCATTTGGCTAATTGTAAGATATTTAGTTAGGTTATCTAAAGCAGCGGACGAGCCGGCTCGGCGGCAGCTAACTATAATACTAGCTGGCTTTAGCGGAAAAATTTTGTGGCGACCCACAAAGAATACTCTATCCATAAAGCTGTTTATGCCACCGCTAGCGGATGCAAAATACACGGGGCTACCAAAAACATAACCGTCCGCTGTTTCGGCAAGTTGTAAAAAATCGTTTACACTGTCTTTAGTTATAACGCATCTGCCGTTTTTATTCTCGACACATTTATAACAAGCTGTGCAAGGGGAAACATTAGCACCTATATGAAAATGCTCTACTTCAATTTGTGCATTTGTTAATTCGCTAGCGACTTCGTTAAGTGCTCGTTTTGTACAGCCGTTTTTATTTGGACTGCCGTTTATTAAAATTACTTTCATTGTTAGTTGTTCCTTTTTTATAATTTTTCTAGCATTTGCTTAGCTAGTGTAAAATTCTTATTAAATTCTAATGAGGCAATAAAACAACTCTTAGCACTTTCTTTTTCGCCGATTCCTAAGCTGAAAAGACCTTTATAATAATATAAAAAATGGCGTTTTTTTCTTGCCCAATTTAGACTGTCGTTTACTATTGATATGCAGTCGGTTAGAAACTTTATGCGTTCTTCTACTTTTACAAGTCCTTCTAAGCTAGAACGGCTTGCTAAATTACAAACCAAAATGCCTTCATCAAACGGATAACTATTTAGCATTCTGTCGCTACCTACTAATACCAAATTAAATCTGCCTTCGGATAGCCACTTTATAAATCGCTCCTCAGCTTTAGTTTGACCTAAATCATTTTCTTCCAAAATATAATCAATATACGGAGCATACCAGTCTTGTAGCGTTTTTGGAATTCCGTCTTGAGCCTCAAGCTCTTCTATACTACATGGAATTTCAATGCTATATGTCATATACAAAACAGTATCAAAAACCTTTTCGGTATGAAGTGTTTTTTTGATGCTGTTAAAAACCGACAAATCTATCGGAGCTTCTAAAATCAGAATAAAAGCTGTAACGATATACCATAATGCCAGCAGTTCTTGCGTACAGTTATCTAATGAAATAATAGAAGTAACTAAATCGAATAACTCCATTTTTTCGGGCATTTTTTCACCTTTGACTAAATTATATTCGACAAAGAGTGGTAGGGGATTATCAATGAGTTCGCTATCAAAAACGCATCGTAAGGTTAGTAAGGAGTAGATTATTTGTTGCTTTATATTAAAAGATAATGTGGTGTTAAGATGAACCGCATTAAAACTTTTTTCTATACACTCTGCTAATCCGCTTCGGTGAGAGGCTTCTATAGCGAGGTCGTTGTGAGTGGAAGTTGTGTTTGACATAAATATATTTTTATCAATGAGAAATGACAAATTAGGCGAATGAGAAATATCGGACTTACTTTATAAAAAATAACTAAATTAGGATAAATAATATTTTTAGTTATAAATCAACAAGTTCTAATTTATCTCATTTCTCATTGAGGCATTTACCAATAAACCTTTTTTCTAGCGTCTCTTTGCTTAACATTTTCTTTAGCTTGTCTTTTAAGTCTTTCAAGTTGAGCACCGGCAGGGCTTTTAATAGAGTAAGCAATGTTCGTTAAGTGGTCTTTAATGGTGTCTATGCTTGCTATAACGGCATAAAAATGAATACCGTTTTCTACACTGCATAAGCCTTCATTAAGTCTAGAAATATGATTAAAGCCAAGTTCTCGTTTTTTCTCACTAATAAGTTTAGAATAATCGCTAACCTCACTTAGTTTAGATTTATCTTTAGTTTCAAAAATCTCTAACACAATAGGAAATAAATCTAGCACTAAGCTACTAATATCTTTAAGTTCTTCTATAGCGGCTGCACTAAATTTGATATTATGTTCTACCATTTCGGTAGCCTCGTCTAGGATTGTCATAGCTTGGTCGCCGATTCGTTCCACATCACTAATTACATTATGAAGCTTTAACAGCTTTTTATTTACTTTTTCAGAGCCTTCAGATGGAGTTTTAGTTAGTTTTATAAGATAATTACCTATGCCTTTATTTATAAAGTTGATTTTTTGCTCTACTGTAATTATTTTGTTTTTCTTACTTAAATCAGGTACAAAAGTAGTGCTTAATGCAGACATAAAATTCTCTAAAGACAATCCTGCCATATGATGAATTTCTTTTTTAATAGGCTCTATAACAGTGTTAAAATTATTTGATTCTAAGATTGGTTGAGGGGCTTTATCGTCTATAAAATGAAGCCTAACAGCATCTAGTTCCTCGCCTTCTTTAGCCGGTACCATTTTAGTTATCATAGCAGTAAATGGTCTTGTAAACCCAATAAGAAGTCCAAATAATGCTAAGTTATAGAATAGATGGAAAAATGCAGCGGCAAAAGCAACAGGGTTTTCAGAGAATAACGAAGTAGAAATAACCATTAAAAAGTCTGCTGTTTGTACTCTTAAAATCCATAGAAGTGGCAAGAATATAACAATACCAAAAAGGTTATACATAAGATGCGTTATAGCGGCTCGTTTTGCATTAGTTGATGTTCCGATAGAAGCTAAAAGTGCTGTTAGTGTTGTACCTACATTTGCACCAAGAATTATAAATATACCTGCTTCTAGTGGCAATACACCTGCACTAGCCATAATTACCGCCATGTTTGTAGCTGCTGTAGAGCTTTGAATAATAGCTGTAAAAATAGCACCGATAAGCACTAATAGTAAAGGACCAACAGGATTAGCTGATAAGGCAATAAATAAATCTCTAAAAGCTATTGTAAAAGGGTGGTTTGTTGGATTTGGGTTAGTGTAAGTAGCGGGAACATATCTAGGAAAAGCCCTGCCCATTAAAAACATTCCTACAAAGATAAGTGATAAACCTAAAATAATTTCGCCGGCTATCTTTACTTTATGATTTTTAGAAAACATAAACATAGATATGCCTACAATACCGGTCATCATAAAAAAAGGAGATATAGGCAGATTATCTACAACTGCAAAAAATGCAGTAAGAGTAGTCCCCACATTAGCACCCATTATCATAGCGGTAGATTGTAGTAGTGTTATAACACCGGCATTTGCAAAGCCTACAACCATGACGGTTACGGCGGTAGAACTTTGGATTGTAGCCGTGGCACCAGCACCGATACCTGCATTTGCAAAACGATTGTCGCCAACACGCACAAACATCTTTTTAATGCTTCTACCGGCACCCCTGTCTAGTCCGTTACTCATTAGCTTTATGCCAAGTAAAAACACAGCGATACCAGCCAAGAGTAAACATATACTTGTAAAAATATCTAAAAACATATTTTTTATTTTATCCCAAAAAAGTAAATGCCGTAAGGAATTTTCCTTTCGGCACCATATAATTATAACGGATTTTTATTTTGCGGGTCAATAATAATTTTGTAAATGTAAAGATTTGTAAAGGTTTACTAAAGAGTTGACAAACAAAAAAATACGACATATAATTTATCAATGCAATTTAAAAACACAAACAATTTAGGCGAGCCAAAATCTAATGTTAAAAATGCTCATAGAATAATTAAAGTGTGGGACGATGTGGGTATTGCAAAAGCTAGGAAAGCACCTGCTATAGCGCAAATTATTTTTGGTGCAATTTTTGGTGGTGGATTTTTAACGCTAGCCATCTTAGATATTTTAGTATTTAGATTTGCATTTATTAGTATGATAGCTTTTTTATTTATGGGCGGATTGGGCATTGTTATAGTAGTAGGTCAAATAATTCAGCTACGTGAAACTATAGTTTTTAGCAAAAACGGCATAGAAGTAAAGTCCTTTAATAAAAGGCGGTTTGTTTTAGAGTGGCAAAATCTAGAAATAGTGGATTTTTTAGGGAGTGGTTGTATAAATGCTCAAGGACAAAGAGTTTCGCAAATTATTGTTTTTAGAACAGGAAAGAAAAAAATAAAACTTGAGTTTAACGAAACACAACTTGTCGATTTATTAGAGCTAACAAATACCTTTTATCCTATTTTAGATAGAGTAAAAGAATTAGTAACAACAGAGGATAGAGTAAAAAGAGAATTTAGGGCATCAAGTGCTGTGTGGGTATTGAAAATTATTGGTCTTATATTATTTTTGCCGTTTGCTTTTATATTTATGTTATTCGCTCGAACAGAATTAGACTTTAGACCAACACTACAAAACACAACTGAGTTTGCTTCTGTTGTAGAGCGGATAGATTTAGATATTCGTAGAATTTGGGTAGAAGATTACGATTTTGAACTACTTGTGCAAGGTTATAGATTTGCTGATTTTAGTTTAGCTGATATAGAAGTAGGAGATATAATTGTTTTTAGAGTTTTTACTAATGAAATAGGTTTTGACGATTGGATTTTTTTGCCGTTTTTAGAAATAAATGGCGAGGTTCTGATTACATTAGACGCATTTAATCAAGCTATAAATCGTCCAATAGCTATAATAATGGCTGAAAGAGGTGCTATTGTATTAGCGTTGTTCGTACTTATTTGTGGATTTTTTATATTAGCTAGAAAAAACTCAGAAAAGAACTAACTGCTTTTAAAAATAAAATTGCTCCCGAAGTAATCGCTTCATTAGAAAAAGCACAAGAAGTAGAGAGAATAGAGAAAACGGAGGAACAAGAGGCAATGGAATTTATTGACGAGTGGGATTGGCAAGATATGGAATAAATTCTAGGACACTCTAGGTGTCCCGCATTTTATATGCAGATTACTCTTAAAAACATTTCAAAGGATTATGACGGGCTAATCGGAGCAATAAACGGTGTTGATTTAACAATAAATAACGGCGATATTTTTGTATTGCTGGGGCAAATCGGTAGTGGTAAAACCACGCTTTGTAGACTTATAGCAGGATTAGAAGTTCCAAGCGAAGGCGAGATTTTTTTTGATGGGGTAGCGGGGGATAGCGTTTCAATAAAAGAGCGTGATATTTGCTACATTGGCGATAGTTGCGGATTGCTAAAAGGCAAGACAATAGAAAAAAGCATAATTTACGGATTAAAGCTACGAAAAATACCAAAAGAGGAAATTAGTAGTAGGCTAAAAAAAGCTTCACAAATGCTAGGCTTGTGTAACTGGCTAAAGACTAAGCCTAGCAAAAAAAAACCTCTACCATCCGAAATTCAAGTCAAAGCATTCCTAGCAAGAGCATTGGTACGAAAACCAAAAATCATAATATTTGATGATTTGCTTTTGGGAATGTATGAGCAAGCGGAACGCCCAAGAGTGCGTTCCATACGAGAGAGCGATATGAGTTTTGTAGGGGACGCCGAAGATGGCGTCCCGCAAAACGAAACTAATAAAAATCAATTATTACATTTAATTTGTTCTACAATAAAATCCTTATCCGCAACAACTATTTTTGTTACAAGCGACAATTTTCAAGCACAGCTTTTTGCAAATGAATTTCAAACAGAATACAAAACATTAACAAACGGCATACTACAATAATGACAATTAAACAGAAACAATGTGCTAATTGCAGTAGAGCATCTGATCCGGCAACTTTAATGTATTGCAACGACTGTAACAGTATCGTTTGCCAAAATTGCGCTAACGAATGTGCTATGTGTGTTTGCTTTGGAGATTTTAAATATTATAGTTGAATTAACAATAAATAATATTCTCAAAATAAAATTAACGATTTTTTTTACTTAAAAAAATCTTGTCGAAAATCATCTAAAAAATTCAAAAAAGTGTTTGCATTATTTATCCTAATATGATATTATGCTTTCTGTTGCTTCTATTTTTGCAACACTTTATAATGCTTTGCTGGTGTAGCTCAATGGCAGAGCAACTGATTTGTAATCAGTAGGTTGCGGGTTCAAATCCCATCACCAGCTCCACATATCTCCTGTCTTTTGTCAGGGGTAAAAACAACAAAAATAGCCTTATTATAGGGCTATTTTTGCTTTATATGGGGTTTTGGCACTTTTGTGAGTAGGGTTGACCAGACTTGAACCACACCAAATACCCTTGACTTTTTGCAGTAGAAAGGATTTTTTGGCTTTTTTGGGGTAGACCCGATTTGAACCTAGAGGGCAGACCAGACTTGAACTATTTGAGTATTTTTAGGTACTTTCAGCCACATTTGTAAATACATAATCAATTCACTACTCTCAAACACCCTGTGTTACATTCTTTGCCCCGTTGTGCCGCTTTGTATCACCAACTAGACAAACCGATAAGGACCTCATGAAGTATTCGCCACTTAACAGATTTGAGCGCCTTTTTCACCATTTGCAAAATATGGCGTATTTTGACTTGTGTTTTGCAAATATATTTAGTATAATTAGCTTGTGTCTATTTCAAATAGACAGATTTTCACTTGTCTTAAAATTAATGCAAAGGAGGTTGCCATGGATTGGATAATGTTTGTAGTAGGAATAGCAAGCGGACTAATAAGTTCGACCATTGTTATAATTATCCACGGAACTATTAAAGGGTGGATAAAGCCATTCCAAAAATTTGTTCCCGCAAATATCAGAAAAAGTATTAAGTGGGAATATAAAAATCATAGAAAAGCAGAAAAAAGCATTGCAGCAGATATAAAAACCTCGGAGACAATGAGAGTTTTTTGTTTAAAAGGTGCGACCTTTTGTAATGAATATATTTCTCGAACTAAAATTCCTTATAAGACCCTACATGAGAATGCGAGCATAAAACAAAGATATTTAATTTCCTGCCCAGAAAATCCGTATATTTCAAGGAGGGCGGAGGAGCTTAGTGAAAATTGTCAAGATTATAAAAATGCAATTAACACTTGCATCAATCACCTTGAAAAAGAAAATAAGGCAAGTGCAACGAAAGTAGCATTTTCATTACATCAAGAAGTAGTGAGATTTAGATTATATATTTTCGATAAAAATTTATACTTGTCGTATCAGCCAACGGATGCAAAAGGAAGTGATTGCCCTGTTCAAAAATATCCTAAGGAGTCATCAGGGTATAAAGCATTAAAAGATTATTTTGATGCACTATGGCTTCAGTACAGCGGAGAGAAAATTGACATAGAATAGGTGGTTTAATAGGTGGTTTAAAATGTCAGGAGAAAATATGATTGATTTAGTAATTATAACTGGAACTTCCGCAAGCGGAAAATCATTTTTACTTTCTAATTATAAATTTTTTGGAGAGCAGTATTCGATTATACAAAAAAGGACAAGTCGTTCTTCAAGAAAAGATGAGGAACAGAACAGTAATTTTGAGTTCATTTTTGACTGCTCCCAGCAAGAAGTTTTGGCATGTGAATATAATTATACTTTTCGTGGTGAATATTATGGTTTCAATTCTACTGCAATTGATGATCAAATAGCTACGGGCAAAATACCAATGATAATAATTCGCAGAGTAGATGAAATTAAAAAACTCAAGGAAAAATATAAAGGCGCAGTGGCAATATTATGTATTTCATGTTTTGATCGTCCAAAAAAACTGCTGAAATATTTAGTGCGTGAGAAAGGAAAGCCTGCTGTGGAATGTGAAGCTAGAGTCTTTGGAGACGATGAAATTAGAATTAAAATGGAATATGAACGCAACATAGATATTTTTGATCTAGTATTAGTAAATAATTACGACACATCATTTTTAGAGAAGGTTAAAAGTTTTCTTGATAAAAGTGTTATGGAAAAAAATAAATGAAAACAACCGATCAGTACGAAAAAGAGTTCTTGGATGTAGTTGACAAGAATGGAATAAGAACTGGAATTGTAAAGTCTAGAAGACAAGTTCAAAAGGAGAAAGGCTGGGATATCCAAACGGCTTTAAAGAGAAAAGCTGCTGCGGATATTATTGTAGGTGATGTTGCGAGTGATGAACTTAGCGGTAGACTTATTGAAGCGGTTAGGATTGCTCCAAGTGCTGTCAATCGTCAACCGTGGTTAATCGAAAAGACAGACGATAAGTACTACTTTTACTTAAAAAAATCCAGCAATCCACTTGACTTTATAATAGGCGATATGCGTAATATTGATTTTGGAATTGCTATTGCACATTTGTTTGTATCGGCAAAAGCAGAAGGATTTAATACTGAGTTTAACTTTGTAGGCAATGATAACGGCAAGCATAAATTTATTGCGGGAGTGAGAGTGTGGAAGTAAAAGCACAAGATTGCTCGTTTCCTAAAAAGGAATGCAAGAATAATGGTAATTGCGAACCTTGCCGAATTAAGCATAAGATGGCGGGGAATTTGCCATATTGCTTGATAGAGAAAACTTTAAGTTTTGACAGCAACGGCGTGAGTATATCCTACACAAAAAGTGGCGATTGGCAACCCCTAATCTTTGTGCATGGCAATATGGGCAGCAATCAATTCTTTAAGGATTGCCCAAAACTGTTTAAGGGCTATACAGTATGCCAGATAGCAGAAGTCATGGGAAGTCGGACAAAGTAAAACGATTACATTACGATGAAATGGCGGAGGATATTGTAAATTTAATTAGGCACAAGGGATTAGATAAAGCGGAGCAGAAACCTATCGTTTTCGGTTTTAGCGATGGCGGAATTATTGCACTTAAAATCGCTATGAAGTATCCAAACTTATTGGGTAAGATATTACCAGCGGGCATAAACCTAACACCAAAAGACATAAACGGTTTTTGGCGATTTATAGACGGCAGTGGCAACCTTGCCGTCTTTTTTATTTTACGGCAATTTATATTTTGACTCGATAAGCCTACTTTGCTATACTATATTATATATGGATAAGCGTAGCGACAAAACAAAGCTTCTTTGGATAAAAATAATACATACCGTTATATGGGTTATTTTTGCAGCTTCAATATTCTATATATTATTTACGGGGATATTTGACAGAGTTATTTTATTTGTTTGGGTATGTATAGGCCTCGTAATATTAGAGTTCATTATTTTGTTGATATGCAAGTGGCGATGCCCGCTTACTATAATAGCAGAGAGATACACGGACAACAGGACTGTAGGCTTTGATATTTTTCTACCCTCATGGCTTGCTAAATACAACAAAACAATTTTCTCGATATTGTTTTTGATTGGCTTAGGCTTAGTATTGTGGCGGGCGTTTGCATAAGGGCAATAAAATGAAACGATACGAATTTGATGCGGTAATAAAAAAAGCGCCCGACATGGACGCGGCATACATAGAGATACCTTTTGATGTAGTGGCGGAGTTTGGCAAAGGACGGGTCAAAGTACACGCAACCTTTGACGGCGAACCATACGAGGGCAGCCTTGTGCGGATGGGGACACCTTGTCATATAATAGGTATTCGCAAGGATATACGAGCCAAGATAAATAAACAAGCGGGCGACACAGTAAGCGTGACGATAATTGAAAGGTAAATATAAATAATGAAAGAGAAAAACGATTTACTATTAAATATAGATAATATACACACGACGCCGATGGGAGCGGAGCGGATAAGACGCAACCTTAAATTAAGTGCCGTTGATGTTGTAGCATATTGTAAACAGCAGATACAAGGTGCGGGCGAGATAATCCGTAAGGGCAAAAACTGGTACGCATATACGGGTAGTGCAATAATAACAGTCAATGCACATAGCTTTACAATCATAACGGCACATTTGCAACCGAACGGAAAGTAACAAGACGAAAAGTAACCCGAACGAAAAGTAACCGTTTGCCTATGTTCATATCCTAAGTGCAAAAATAGCAAGGTGCAACCCGAACGAAAAGTAACCGAGTTTAGCAAAAATAGCGTAAATCAAGGCAAAAAGGCACAGAAAAACACGACAGAACGGAGTTCGTTCTGTCGTGTCTTGATGGCGGAGAGGGGGGGATTCGAACCCCCGGTAGGGTATTAACCTACGCCCGCTTTCCAAGCGAGTGCCTTAAACCACTCAACCACCTCTCCAAGCAATTTTTAGAATACTATAAATAGGAGCAAGTTGTCAAAAGATATTTCTAGCTAATAGTATCGAATAGTTGTTTAGTATAGTATAATGTGTTATACTGTTATCTTGACTTGTGACAAGACACATTTTCTAAATTTATGAATACACAAAAATTAGAACAAATAGTAACAAAGTATAACGAGCTAACTCAAAAGATATCAGATCCTCAAATTATAGCTGATAATAAAGAGTGGACTAAGCTAGTAAAGGAGCACGCTAGCCTAGAGCCTGTTGTTTTATCTTATAATCGTTTAAAGACGGCTAAAAGTGATTTGGCTATGGCGAAAGAAATGCTAGCAAGTGAAACCGATAGCGAAATGTTAGCTCTTGCTAAAGAGGAGTTAGAGCAAAAAAAAGAAGAGATAGAAACAATTACAAGCGAGCTTAAAGTTTTGTTACTCCCTAGCGACCCTCGGGACGAAAAAAGCTGTATAGTAGAGGTTAGGGCAGGCACAGGTGGCGAGGAAGCGGCTCTTTTTGCGGCGGCACTTGTTAGAATGTATAAAATGTTTGCTAGTCAGCATCGTTTTTTAGTTGAAGAAATCGACACTCACGAAACGGAATTGGGCGGAGTAAAGGAAGCGTCCTTTCAGGTTAGCGGTAGCGGTGCGTATGCTAAATTAAAGTTTGAAAGCGGTGTTCACCGTGTGCAGAGAGTCCCTGATACTGAAACTCAGGGGCGTATTCATACTAGTGCCGCTACCGTTGCGGTACTAGCGGAGGCAGAGGATATAGAGATTGAAATTAACGAAAAAGATCTTAAAATTGATACCTACCGAAGCGGCGGAGCGGGTGGTCAACATGTTAATAAAACAGACAGTGCTGTAAGGCTTACTCATATTCCTACGGGAATTGTAGTGCAGTGTCAGGATGAAAGGAGCCAAATTAAAAACCGTGATAAAGCTATGCGGGTACTAAAGACTAAACTATACGACAAGTTGATAGAGGAACAAGAGGCAAAGGAGCGGGGAGAGCGAAAGGCACAGGTTGGTAGTGGTGACAGAAGTGAACGCATTAGAACATACAACTTTCCGCAAGGGCGGGTTACCGACCACCGTATTGGTATGACATTATATTCACTTGATACTTTTATGAACGGCGATATAGCAAGTATGATAGAGGGGCTTAGAATTGCAGACCAAACGGCAAAACTAAATGCAGAGAGCTAACTAAAATTGACAAAAGCATATTCATATAAGATAATTTAGTTATGTAAAAATAATATAAATAACTAGGAAGAAAGTTAAGACTAGGATGTATCTATATAATAATATTTTTTAGTAAATTGCAAATGCTATATCAGTAAAAGGAGATGTCTCATATGCAAACTGACGACAAAATTAACAACGATTTATCCGCTGAAAAGATAGCTTGGGAATGTTTTTCCAAAACAGGTAATATTGGTTTTTACTTGCTTCATAAAAATTTAAGTGAGTAAAAACACAACTTGAAACTTAAGAATGCTAGGACTTGTAAATTTGATAAATCTGACATTCTTAAGTTTTTATTTTTCTATTAATTATATATGTCCGCCATTTCATATAAAGCAATCGTGCTTAAATCTAGCGACTATAACGAATATGACAAACGCTTAACACTTTTTACCGAGAATGAAGGTGTTGTTTGTGCCGTTATAAAAGGAATTAAAAAAAAGACAGCAAAATTAAAATTTGCCGGCGAAATTTTTGGATTTAACGAGTATCAATTAGTTAATAAGAACGGTTTTTTTACTGTTGCCAATGCTACGCAAATAGAAAGTTTTTTTGAATTCTCTAAAAATCACGACAACTTTTTATCAGTAACCGCTATGTTGGAAGTAACAGAAAAATCAGTAGGTGATAGTCCTAGTGGTGAGCTGTTTATAAAATTACTAAAAGCATTTAAGGCGATTTTATACGGCAATAAAAATCCGTATCTAGTTGCAATGCGTTATACATATTATGCTTTAGCTTTTGCTGGCTATGATAGCACACCAGAAAAAATACAAGAATTTGATTTTGATATTTTACCAAATGAGGTGCGCTTTGAGCCTGTTACATATCTAAAAGAAGCGATAAATATTTTGGAGCAAAGATTGGGAGTAAGGTTGATGGTAAGGATTGCGTTATGAAAAATTGTACATTGTAGTTTATAATTTAATATATTATATATTGTGAGTTATATTTCTAACTGCCTTAATCAAACTATTCACATCGCCGAATGTTGTTTCAAAGCCAAAACTAGCCCTAACAATTCCGCTTTCCATTGTGCCTAAAAATTTATGCATTAAGGGTGCACAATGAAGTCCGCCTCGTACGCAAATATTGTAGTCATTATTTAGAATGTCAGCTATATCCATCGAATGTAGCCCTTTTATATTAAAGCTAACTATTCCACCAACCGAATTTGTGGCAGTGTAAATTTTTATGCCGCTTATTTTTTTTAATTCACTTGTTGTAAAATCGCTTAAAGCAAATAGCTTTTCTCGATTACTGTGCGTATGCTTAAGTGTCCATTTAATACCTGCGTTAAGGCTTGCAATAGCGGGAGTGGGTAGAGTACCGCATTCTAAACTTTCAGGAAGCTCTAATGGCTGATAAAGACTTAGGCTATCCGTGCCTGTGCCACCGTAAATTCGTGGTTTTAAGCTAAGTCCCTCTCTTACTGCAAGCACGCCAATTCCTTGAGGACAATGTAGCCCCTTGTGCGGAGCAATTGTCAGCATATCAATTCCCATAGCTCCCATATCAATATCGACATATCCAACGCTTTGAGCTCCGTCAACAAGCAGCGGAATAGCATATTTTTTACAGATGCTTCCAATCTCACTAATCGGTTGCACGGCTCCTGTAACATTAGAAATATGATTTATAATAACCAAACAAGTTTCTTGTCGCTTTGCTAATTCTACTTGTTTAGCAGTAACAAAATCCGTGCCGCTAACAGGCGATAAAATTGTTAAATCAATAATTCCGCCCCGCTTTAATTCGTAAAGAGGACGAAGTACACTATTATGCTCTAGGCAGGTTGTTATAATATGACCGCCTTTTTTGACGATTCCAAAAATCGCCGAATTTAATGCGTGAGTGCAATTTAGTGTAAAAACCACATTGCCACATTCTAAGCCTAAAAAATTAGCGACATTTATCCTTGCTTTGTGTACAAGTGTCGCTGTCTTTAAGCTAAGGCTATGTCCGCTTCTACCGGGGTTTGCCGATAGGTATTTTAGGCTGGAATTAACCGCCCCAATAACACTGGGTGGTTTATAAAATGTTGTTGCAGAATTATCAAAATAAATCATAAAAGAAAGGCACATTTAGTAAGATGCGACTATATACTATTAGTGTATTCAATAGATTATATTGTGTTAAAATTTATGATTTTTTGAAATATAACAAACAAAAGAGGAAAAATTTTATGTACTACATTTTTGCATTTCGCTCTCGAAGCGAGAGTATGGGATTTTATCAACGGCTAAATAGTTTAGGAATAGAGACTAAACTAATTAGCACTCCACGGATTATTTCGATAGGCTGTGGCCTTAGTGTAAAGGTCGGCACTGAATATTTAGAGACGGCTTCTGATAGCTTAAATGCCTGTAGCGTTAGTACTTTTTTAGGAGTGTTTTACTATAACGGGAATGAGATTATAAGAGTTAGGGAGTAAGGAATTTATAATTAGTGAGCAAGTTAAAACTCTTTTGAGTTGTTAATTATTACAGTGCTTGGTGCCCGTCCTGCTAAAATATCATCTATATTATATTTAGCACTAGCGATAATAACTTGTGTACCTTGTGCTAAGCACGGCTTAATATATTCTAACTTGTATTTAGCTCCGTTAGCACCTGCTCTACTGGCTCCTAGACATTTCAACTTTACTTCATCTAACTTTTTATTAAGTGCTTCAAAACTTGGAGCACTTATTTCTCTTATTAAGGAAGTAGGGTCGCAAACATCCTCGTAAATGCCATCCAGCGTTGATAAAATCAAAAGAGTTTTAGCTTTAACTAAACACGCAATTTGACTAGCTGTTTCGTCATTATCAACAAGCTCTAATACATTTTGTTTTTTCTTGCAAAGAATTCCAATTTCAAACTTTCGCAATTCTTCACAGCTTACAGCGTCGTTGTAATTTACGATAGGCACGCAGTTTTGTTTTGCTGCAGCTTCTAACAGTTTTTTTATATGGATAGATTTTTTTTCATTATTAAAGTGATTATGTTCTACTAGAAATTGTCTAATGCCGTATTGTGGATTTATAAAATTGCGATACATATTCATAAGTATCGCCTGCCCTTGAGCCGCATAATTAGCTTTTGTATGATTGTCATCAGTGGGTAACTCTGCTCCCGTACGCCGCATATAGTCGATACGCCCAATTTCAACAGCACCGCTAGAAACCCAAATCATACCAGGTTTTAATTGTCTTCCTAAATTAGCAAACTTATTATAATCAATATCGCCATTAACTTTATCAATAAGTGCCATAGATCCTATTTTGCCTACAAGTTCTATCATAATTGTAATTTTAGCTAAAGATTATAAACTCGTCAACAAAATTTATAAAATTATAAAAATTAGTGCTTGACAGTAGATGCAAAATATGTTACTATAACTATATACAAAATGTGCCTCACAATGAGTGCACTTAAGGAGAATAAAAAAATAATGACAAAAAGAACAAAAAAATTACTAGCGTTGTTTACGGCTATTATGATGATTTTTGCTGTGGGCTTGTTAGTTGCGTGCGAAATTGGTACACCAACCCCGCCGGCCCCCCCACCTCCCCAGTATGAAAATGCTACATCTGTAACGGTAATTGGTGGTCCGCTTAGTCTAGCATTAGGTACAGATAACCTAACAGGACAACTAGCAGCTACTGTTGCACCGGCAGGTGCAAGACAAAGAGTAGTATGGTCATCTAATAACGAAGCTATAGCAACAGTATCGTCTTCAGGTCTTGTTACAGCAGCTGGAGCAGGTACAACTCAAATTAGAGCTACAGCATACGGAACAACAGATGTTCTTGCTTTTACTACTGTAGTTGTAGCAGCTGCCGCTGTTCCTGTAACAGGTGTAACGATTACTCAAAATAATTTTGAACTTTATATGCGTCGTACACAACAATTAGCTATGACGCTAACACCTGCTAATTCTACTAACCGTAATGTAGCTTGGAGCTCTAGTGCTCCAACGGTAGCAACAGTTTCAGATACTGGTTTAGTAACGGGTGTAACTGCAGGAACTGCTACAATTACAGTAACAACAGAAGACGGCGGTCATACAGCCTCTGTTAATGTAACTGTATTGTATAGAGCAGCTGGTGCAATAGCAACAGTAGCAGAGTTTTTTGCAATAAATGACAATCCAACAGGTAACTTCTTCTTAGAGAACAACTTGGATTTTGATGGAATAGAATTTACACCTATTGGTACACCTGTTGGTGCTGACGGAGAAATGATTGGTCTTACTGCTGCACATTGGAGTTTAGCATTTAGAGGAACATTCGATGGTAGGGGCTTTGCATTGCAGAATATTTCTTTTAGTGTTTCATATCTTTGGCAGTGGGGTATTTTCCGTCAAACAGATGGAGCAACAATTCGTAATGTATCTATAACAGATGCTATGTTCTTTATTGTAGGTGGCGAGAGTGGTATACTTATAGGAAGAGCACGAGATACTGTAGTAGAAAATGTATTTATACAGGGTACAATGCCTGCTTTATACTGGAATCCAAGTGACGATCCACGCCCTGCTGAAAGGCGCGAATGGTCTAACCATGGTGCATTGGCAGGTGCAGTTACAGCGATTAGAGGTAATTCTTTAACAGTTACAAATGTTGTTATGGATATAGAAGCAAGCTATGCTACAGAAATTTTTGGTGGACTTAGTTGGGGTCGTCAGGCCAGTTGCTCTTATACTAATGTGTTTTCTGTTGTAGCTGAAAATGTTGATATTATGAATTTCTTAGGTGGTGCAGGTGCTCCTACTCTTGTTAATACTCATGTGTTTAGAGAAGATGGTATTGCAACTATGAATTTCTCGGCATTGCCTACTTCTCACTGGCAACTTAATCCAGGCGGCCTTCCTTCACTTCGCCAACTAAGTTAAGTAAAAAGAAGCTAAATAAAAATTAAAACTCCACAACATTAAGTTGGGGAGTTTTTTTGAATTAAAAATAATTTTTATTTATTTTTTGCTTGCAATATATTTTTGAGTATGATATTATATTGGTAACTTAACATCATTTTTACGATTTAAGTTTATTAAATTTGCAACTTTTCGCATATTTTCGTGCGTTGATTTTTAATAAGCAATTATTATGAGTAATTATCATATGATTATTGAGTTTTTGGAGAAAAAATGAGTACAACAACAAGAAGAACAACTAAAGCTGATCTTCCGCTACGAGTAATATTTTTAGGCGGTGTAGGCGAGATTGGTAAAAATATGACTGCACTAGAGTATGGCGATGAGATTATAATTATAGACTGTGGTGTATCTTTTCCTAGTGGCGATATGCCGGGAGTAGATTTGGTTATACCTGATATAACTTATCTAACAGCTAACCGAGATAAAGTAAAGGGTATTGTGCTTACGCATGGTCATGAGGATCATATTGGTGCAATTCCGTTTGTGTTAAAAGAGCTTAATGTGCCTGTTTATGGCACTAGGCTAACTTTAGCGTTATTAGAGCCTAAAATTAGAGAGCATAAACTTTTAGAAGTTGTTAGATTTAATGTAGTTCGTGCCGGTGCTACGGTAGCACTTGGTGCTAATTTTAAGGTGGAATTTGTAAATGTAAGCCATTCTGTAGCAGGTAGTTGTGCACTTAGCATTACAACTCCGCTTGGCATAGTTTTTCATACAGGCGACTTTAAGGTGGATTTTACACCGATAGCCGGTAATGTTATAGACCTTCAGCGAATTGCCGAAATTGGTCAACAAGGTGTAATGTTACTTATGAGCGAAAGCACTAATGTAGAAAAATCAGGCTCTAGTTTATCCGAGGCGGTAGTAGGGCAATCCCTAAATCAGATTTTTTCTGAAAACACAGATAGACGAATTTTTATAGCTACATTCGCTTCTAATGTCCATAGACTGCAACAAATTATAGACTTAGCACAAAAATATAATCGAAAAGTTGCTTTTAGTGGTAGAAGCATGATAAATGTTACCGATGTAGCATTCAAAATAGGTGAATTACGCTTTCCGCAAGACGCTGTTGTGGATTTAGATAGGGTAAAAGACATCGAAGATAAACACCTTGTTATCATCACAACAGGTTCTCAAGGCGAACCGATGAGTGCCTTAACAAGGATGAGTAAAGATGAATTTAATCATATTCAGATGGATTACAATGATACTGTTGTAATTTCGGCATCGCCAATCCCAGGTAATGAACGCCATGTTTATGATGTTATAAATAATCTTTATAGACACGGTGTTAGAGTGATTTATGAAAAATTAGCGGATGTGCATGTATCTGGGCATGCTTGTCAAGAAGAACTTAAACTTATGATAGCATTACTTCAACCTAGTTTTTTTATACCTGTTCATGGAGAGTTTAGACATCTTAAAAAACATGCAGAGTTAGCTATGCGTATGGGGATTCCAGCTCAAAGAATACTATTGTGCGATATTGGTAATTGTGCCGAAATTTCTAAAACAAAGGGTCTTAGGCTTGCTAGCGAGGTTACAGCCGGCAATGTGCTTGTTGACGGACTAGGTGTTGGCGATGTGGGTAGCAGTGTACTTAAAGATAGAAAGCATTTATCCGAGGATGGACTTTTCTTGGTTGTAATAGGTCTAAATACCGAAAGAGGCGAGGTTACAGCGTTAGAGATGTTAAGTCGTGGCTTTGTGTACACAAAAGAATCAGATGGCACCGAAACTATGGGTGCTGCTAAAACAATGGTTTATAAACTTCTTCAAGACTTTGATTTAAAGGGCGAACTAAACGATTGGGGTGTGCTTAAAAATGCTGTAAGAAGAGAATTAAAAAGTTTCCTTCACAAAAAAACTCGTCGAAATCCTATGATATTAACGGTTGTTATAGAGAGTTAATTTAATGTAATGTCTATTAAAAATCAAAATACTAATAAAACTCTAGAGCTTCTTGCTCCTAGTGGAGATTTAGAAAGTCTAAAAACGGCATTGTACTTTGGTGCGGATGCCGTTTATTTTGGAGATAAGAATTTTTCGCTTCGAGCCGGAGCGGAAAATTTTACTATTGACGGTATTGCTAATGCTACAGAAATCATAAAAAAAGCAGGAAAAAAAGCATTTGTTACAGCAAACATCTTTATTAAAAATAAAGATATTGCACCTTTAACTGAATACTTAAAATCTCTTTCAAAATTGACTGATAGTAATCGTCCTGATGCACTTATTGTTTCAGACTTAGCAGGTGTAGAACTTATTAAAAAATATGCAAAAAATATAGCAATTCATTTATCAACTCAAGCTAATACTCAAAATTATTTAACTGCAAAAATGTATGCAAAAATGGGTGTTAGTCGCATAGTTTTAGCAAGAGAAATTTCAATTGGTGAAATTGCTAAAATCAAAGAAGAAAATCCTAATTTAGAATTAGAGGCATTTGTGCACGGTGCTATGTGTGTGGCATATGCAGGTAGATGCCTTATAAGTGCTTTTAAATCTAACCGTAGTGGCAATAGAGGAGAGTGTGCTCAGCAATGTAGATTTGAATATGAAATTAGAGAGCAGAGCGAAAAAGACGGGAACTATTTTACTTTAACCGAAGATGAAAAAGGTTCTTATATTCTAAATTCTAAAGACTTAAATCTAATAATGCATTTAAATAAATTGGCACAAGCAGGAATATCCAGTTTTAAGATAGAGGGTAGATCAAAAGCTAGTTATTATGTAGCAAATGTAATAAATGCTTATAGACGAGCAATGGATATTGCATTTCATGGTAAGAAGGGTAATTTAGATATCTTAGATGCTGAATTGTATAAATCTTCTCATAGAGAGTTTTTTACAGGATTTTATTTAGGTGAAGAAGAAATTAAAGACGGTCAATATTTGTTATCTAGTCGACCGAACACCAATTATCAATTTGTAGCAGTAGTAGAGGAAGGGCAAAACGAAAGCGGATTAACGCAAATTCAACTCCGTAACCGTATTATTGTTGGCGACGAATTAGAAATACTAAGTCCAACTGAAAACCACAATAAGACATTTAAAGTTGAGAGTATACAAGATTTAAAAGGCATCAATATAGAAATTGCAAATAAAGTTAAACAATCACTTTTAATTTCTATACCGCATAAGCTACAAACAGGCGACATGTTAAGAAAAAAAGTATAATGTCTATAGAAAATAAACCAATAAAAACACCAAAAATACCAAAAGTTATTCATTATGTGTGGATAGGCGGTAAAGAGCTTGGCGAAAAAGAAAAGTGTTGTATTGAAACTTGGAAAAAGTTTTGTCCTGATTATGAGATTATGTGTCATAACGAGGACAATTTTGACTTTTCCTCTTGTCCGTGGGCATTAGAAGCCTTAGAGAAAAAGCGCTATGCTTTCGCTGCTGATGCTATAAGGCTTTGGGCATTATACACCTACGGTGGAATCTATCTCGATACCGATGTTTATTTAGTTAAAGGCTTTGATGACTTTTTATACGATGATGCTTTTTTAGCATACGAATCCTCTAATGGCTTGTGGTTGCACGCTGCGATTATTGGTAGTGTGCCACATAACTCGTATATTCGTTATCTTTATAGCTATTATAACCGTCATTTGCAAACGGGTGCTAGTCAAGTTATGCCACTAACTTTACTTACACGTCGTTATTATCAAGGCTTTCAAACGGACGGGAAGGCAAATAATTTGGTGGCAGAGGATAAGCCAAATCTTAGAATCTATCGCTATGATGTGTTAGGTGCTAAGGATTTTATGACTGGCAAGCTAGAAATTACCGACAATACAGTGGCGGTTCACGATTTTGCAACATACTCTAGCTGGCATAGTAAAGGTCAACGCACAGGCACTAAAATAGCTAAAATATCTCGCAAACTTATGGGACGAAAGATTTTTAGGCAGTTTGAACGATTAGTTAAAAGATGGCAAATTGGCACAATTAAAAGACAACTTAAACGCTGGCCATTAGAAGAAAGCGAGGCGATAGTCGGCAAGCTAAAAGACGATATTATAGTTGTTAAAGATTTATATAAATCCTACGGTAATATTACAGCAGTAAATGGCATCAATTTTAGTGTTAAAAGGGGAGAACTTTTTACTTTTTTAGGAGTAAACGGAGCAGGTAAGAGCACAACTATAAATGTATTGTGTTCGCTACTTGAAAAGGATTCAGGTACAATAAAAATTGACGGACTGGATTTTGAAACCGAAACCGATTCAATCAAAAAAAAGATAGGTATTGTTTTTCAGCATAGCGTATTAGATGGCAAGTTAAAAGTTTTGGATAACCTTAACAGCAGAGCGGCACTTTATAATATGAGCGGTCCCGATAGAAAAATAAGGATAGAGCTAATTTCAAAACTTTTACACATAGACGAAATTCTAAATCGAAAATACGAAACTCTTAGTGGCGGACAGCGTCGTAGAGTAGACATAGCAAGGGCACTTATACACGAGCCAAAAATTTTGTTTTTAGACGAACCGACCACGGGACTAGATCCCGGTGCTAGGATAGCAGTATGGCAGATTATCGAAAAGTTAGTTAAAGAAAAGCGCTTAACGGTGTTTCTGACAACGCACTACATGGACGAAGTTACCCGTACCGACAGTGTTGTAATTATTGATGAAGGGCGAATTGTGGCTTCTGGCACGCCAGACAGTTTAAAAAATCAATATACGACCGATTTTCTGCGTATTATAGAAGAGGAAACTAATGATATGAATTCATTCTTCTTATCTTGCAATAAAAAGTTTTCTTATAAGAATAATGCGTACTATGTAGAGTTTGCGACCCCAATTGATGCGTTAGAATTTATAAATCAGCATTCGCAATTTACTGATTTTGAAATTTTAAAAGGCGATATGGATGATGTGTTTTTAGCAATAACAGGTAAAAAACTAGAGGGGGACGAAGCACTATGATAGCACTTATTTCTACTGCATTAGGGATTTTAGCAAAAAAATTATTAGGTGAAAGGGCAGTAACATTAGGACGGTTAAATGTATTAGTTAAACGCAATATGAAATTGTTTTTTAAAAACAAAGCAACGGTTTTCTTTTCGTTTTTAGCTCCGATTTTAATTTTTTTATTGTACACTTTATTTTTATCAGATACACTAACAACACCGTTTTTAGAGCAACTTGGTATAGAGGCAGATGCTATAGGCGATAGGGCATTAGATGCAGTTAAAACAGCTTGGATGGTAGCGGGCGTTATTTCTATGGCGGTGTTTACAATCGCTTTAAATAGCACGCTTGTTATGGTAGAGGATAAAGAAAAGCGGGCGATAGGGGATTTTATTGCTTCGCCTATAAAGCCTAATATGCTATTAACCAGCTATTTTATATCGGCATTTTTAGTAACATTTTTGTTGTGCTTAGGTGTTTTAGTGCTAGGATTTACTTATCTTGGAATTTTTACAGGGCTTACTCTTAGCATTGTAGACTTTTTTGCGATGGTTGGCACTTTAGCTCTTTCTTGCCTTGCGGCTGTAGCGTTTATGCTTTGTATTATGAGTTTCTTTAAGTCTAATGCCGGTACAACCGCTTTTACAGGAGTTTTTGTAGCGCTGATTGGTTTTTTAATCGGTGCCTATATTCCTGCAGGTATGATACCTAACGATGTTATTCCTAGTTTAATGGGTTTAATTCCAGGCTCTCACACTTCGGCACTATTTAGACAACAGTTAATTAACCGTACCGCTTACACAGTTGGTTTTCATAATGAAACTATGAGCACAATAAACCAATTCTTTAGTCTAGAAATTCAATGGTTTGGCTTTATTGTTCCAAACTATTTGATGTATATCTATCTGGTTCTATCTGCAATTCTCTTTAGCGTATTATTCTTTTTTATAAATAGCTTTCTCCGCAAACGAGGCAGGAGAAATTAAAAGTAAGGTAGAAAAATAAAAATTTTCAGTTGACGATTAAAATTCACTATGCTAAACTATATTTGTGGTCGGAAATAGGAGTTAATTTAAAGCCTATTAAATAAATTCCGTGCCCGAGTGGCGGAATGGCAGACGCATGGGACTTAAAATCCCAGGAGCTAACCCTCGTGCCAGTTCGAGTCTGGCCTCGGGCACCACAAAATAAGTGCTCAAAAAGCTTTTAGTAGCTTTTTGGGCATTTATAAATAACAATGAAGTATACTGGCGTTATAAGAAGAGTAGATGATTTAGGACGATTAGTAATACCTAAAGAATTTAGAAAAATGCAAAAAATTAAGGCGGGTGATCCTCTTGAAATTTGTCTAATAGAAGACGGCGATATGATTATTCGGCGTGTAGATTTGAGTGCTAAACTTGTAAATGTTGGTAAAAATATGGTTAGTGAACTGCATTCTACCTTGCAGTTAGATGTGTTTTTATGTGATGCTGAGAAGTTTTTGTTTGTTAAAAGTGATAAGTTAAAAGATATTGTAGATACACCAATAAGCGGCGATCTTAGTTATAGTATTCAAAAACGCAAAGATTTTGCAAGTGAAACAAATGTTCCACACATTAACGAATCTAGATACTGTTATTCTTACCCCATCTACACCGAAGACCTTTACGGTTCGCTTGTTATACTATCGCTAGAAAAAATTCCTGACTACAAGCTCAAAATTGTTCAAATGCTTAGTCGTATTATTGCAAGTAACTTACATAGTTTTTAAGTAAACTAAGATATAAAAGTAAGGGTATTCAAAAATGAATACCCTTACTTTTAGGTATTCATCTTCGTTTACTCCGATATACAATAGTCTATATAGACATTTGCTCATGTTAAATTTACTTTTATAAATAAAATTACACCTAGGTAATATAAGGAGATAAGGGTGCGTTGTTGCTAAATTTCATACAAATTACAAAATTCGGCAGGATTTTCAAGATTTTGAATAATCTTGCCTTTTTTTGTGCATAATGTTTTCTATAGTAGTAAAAAATATGAATATAATCTTTGTGAAAGTCTCTCTTATGAACAGACAATTTTTACTAGATTATAACTCTAAAGGCTACTATTGTAGTCTGTTTTACTAAGGAGAAAATTTAATGAACGCAAGAGTAGAAATTTGTGGCATAAACACCGCAACGCTACCAAAGATAACTCATAAAGAAACGCTGGCACTTATAGATAAGGCTCAAGCAGGAGATGAGAGAGCTAAGGACGAGTTTTTAATGGCTAATTTGCGACTTGTTTTAAGTATAGTTCAACGCTTTTACGGCAAAAAAGAGAGCGTAGACGATATATTTCAAGTTGGTTGTATAGGTCTTATAAAAGCAATGAATAATTTTAATACCTCTCTAAATCTTCGTTTTTCTACCTATGCTGTACCGATGATAATGGGAGAGATTAGGCGATTTTTGCGGGATAGCTCGTCTATTAGAGTTAGTCGCTCTATAAGAGATATGGCTTATCAAATACTTCAAAAGAGAGCAGAGTTAGAGGACGGAATGCCCGGTGAAGCAAGCCTTGAGGATGTAGCTAAGGCATTAGAACTTCCGCTAGCAGAGGTCGTGTATGCGATGGATGCTATTAGTAATCCTGTATCGTTGTTTGACCCAGTATATCAAACAAACGGCGAACAAATGCTTATTATGGACCAATTGTCAGACGCTAAAAATACTGACGATAATTGGCTTACTAGTGTGTGCATTAGCGATGCAATGGATAAGCTATCCGAGCGAGAGCGTCAAATATTACTATTGCGATTTTACGAGGGCAAAACTCAAATTGAGGTATCAGAAGAAGTCGGTATTTCTCAAGCACAAGTCTCTCGTTTAGAAAAAAACGCTATAGCTTGTCTGAAGCGAAATATAGATTGACATTACAATCATTTATAAGTTAAAATAATATTGCTGTGCATCTCTTGTATAGCAATATTTTTTTTACAAAATGAAAAACACAATAAGACCAAGAACCAAAGAACAAATAAAAAAGCAAGATAACCTTAAGTGCAAACTAAATCAAATTTTAGTGCTTATAATTTTTATTTGTATAATTATTTTTGCATTAATATTTTTGTTTTGGAATGATTTGCGTACTTCCGAAATGGATTTAGAGCAGCTTGGTGGCGGGGAGCGTATAGAAGACATATTTGAAAATGAACAAGAAAATAATAAACTACCTCCAATTTTAATACCACCTAACTAATTTTTATCTTAAGTGTTTGATTTTAATGCAAAATTAGTATATAATAGATAATAAAGAGGGATAAAAACTACATATGATAACACACGGTAACAAAATTAAACTTATAGCGGGTAACGCTTGTCCAAAACTGGCACTAGAGATTAGTCAAAAACTTAGAACTCCGCTTTGTGATGTTGAAGTTGGCACATTTAGCGATGGTGAAATTAGTGTGCAAATAAAAGAGTCTGTTAGAGGTAACGATGTATTTGTAATTCAAAGTACTTCGCATCCTGTTAATAACAACATCATGGAATTGCTTGTAATGATTGATGCTCTTAGAAGGGCAAGTGCCGGTAGAATTACGGCGGTTATTCCGTATTACGGTTATGCTAGGCAAGATAGAAAGGCACAAGCAAGAGATCCGATAACTGCTAAATTGATTGCTGATATTGTTACTACAGCTGGTGCCGATAGAGTTTTGACTATGGATCTACATTCGCCTCAATTACAAGGTTTTTTTGATATTCCGGTAGATCATCTTTTAGGAATTCCCGTTTTAGCTAATGCACTTCTAAAAGAGCCGTTTATCCAAAAGGCAATCAAAGAAGAGGATTTAATGATAGTTTCGCCTGATGTTGGTTCTGCTAACAGAGCTAGAGTTATGGCAAGTAAATTAGGTTGTAACTTAGCGATTGTAGATAAACGCCGTCCTAAGGCTAATCAGATGGAAGTTATGCACATAGTGGGTGATGTAAAGGGTAAGCACTGTCTTATTGTAGATGATATGATAGATACTGCTGGCACTATTTGTCAAGGTGCTAAGGCACTTATAGAAATCGGTGGAGCAAAAGATGTTTATGCTTGCTGTACGCATCCCGTGCTAAGTGGTCCTGCGGTAGATAGGCTTAATAATTCGGTAATAGAAAAGCTGTTTGTATTAGACACAATTCAATTACCGATAGAAAAATGCATACCAAAAATTGTACCCGTATCAGTAGCCGAAATTTTTGGTGATGCGATTAAAAGAATTTTTGACGATAGACCGGTTTCGGAGTTGTACGAGTAAAGATGCAAGAATATACAAACATAGTAGAATTATTGCCAAAGCAAAAAAGGGCGGGTAGGGTAGTAGTAATAGTGGTATTTACTTTAGGAGTGGTTTTTATTGTTTTAACCGCAGTGTTAGAGCAATTGCCCAATACTGCAAGACTATTGCCAGCTACTATTTTGACTACACTTGTTGTTATATTTTTAACTTATGGAATAATTCAAAAAAATCCTGTGTCTACTTGGTTAGTTGTTGCATTTCTTGTGCCACTTATCATAGAGATATTAACTATAAACGATATAACAACATATGCTCAAATTTATCCACTATATATATCGATACCATTTTTTGCTTCACTTATAATCGGCACAATTTGGCGAAATATAAAACCACATCTTTTATCGATAATATTCTTTGGTGCTTTAGCCGTAATTTTTACATTTCAATCCAGTGGAGTTTTTTATAATATAGATAGCTTTAATCCTTGGGCGATTGTTTTACCGCTTGCAGCTATAGTTGTAATTACTTTTGTGCTTTATATTGCGATAAAGCTAACACGAAAAAACTAACATAAACATAAAAATAGTCCCCTGCTTAATCAGTTCAAGCAAGGGACTTTATATTAGTAAATTATTGAATTATGCTTTAAAGAATTTTCCTAAGCTAGTAAGGAATGTTGGTTTTTCTAGTGGAGACAATAATTGGCGTTTATTACTCATCGCTATATCCAGCACTACAATCGTTGCGTAGATAAAGGTAATAATTGCTAGAACACTTAGTACAATATTAGCGGCAAGCCATGCTCCTCTGCCACTAGACAAACCTAATAATATTTCGCCGGTATAAAGTTCGTTAGGGAATCCATTATTCCAACCGCCAGGATAAGCATTAGTTAAAAAGCCTGCATTTAGGAAAATAAAACTCATATTTATAGTAAGTAGAATTCCTAAAATTGTTGTAAGCATTAAAATGCGTTTATCTTTAACGAATATGAAAGACAACAAGAATAACGCAACTACAATTATCATGTTTACTGCACCAAAGTCTATAAAGAATATAGAAAGCGTTAAATAAATATAGCCTGCTAAAAACACCAATAAAGCACGATTTTTGCGTGTTAAATATACAAGTGTCACAAGCCCTGATATGATTAGAGCAAACAATATAACAAACAATGTCGTCATACCGCTTGTTGCTCCCCATTCTGTACCGTTTTCACTCATACCTACAAACAAATTAAATATGCCCATAGAGTTTTCTCCGAAATAACTGAATGTAGATAAGGGAGTGAAGTACATAAAGTTTATAAAGCTAAATGGATTACCTGCCACCTCATGAAGTAATGGCAGAGCCACTAGCCACGAGCCTAACCAAAAAGCAACTATATATAATGGAACAAAAAACACATTTTTAGCTTCTTTGGTTTTGATTAAATCCTTAAATCCGTCAATTTTGTTTCTTCTTACATAAAGGCTAGCTTTTGCTAGTTGATAGATAACAAATATTGCTACAACCGGGAATAAATATAACGCACTTCTTGATGTTAATAGTGCTAACGAATATGAAATAAATAATCCTAGCATATTTTTTGTAGCGATAAAGTAGAAAGTTAAAACTAAAAGTAGAACTGTTATAGCATATACGCTCCCCCATACGCTAGAAAGAATTATAAACGGAGGGAAGAACGCTACAATACCTGCTAAAATTAGACCTGTGTATTCGTTAATGTGTTTTTTAGCAGCTAAGTAAACAACAAGCATTAAGCCGATGTCCGCTAATATCAGTGGCAATCTAACAAATAATGGCAAAATACCACTAGAACGGTTTAATCCAAAAGCATTAGCAATAAGCCCAAAAAACGCATAAATATATGTTATAAAGGGATAATGAAAATGTGGACCTGCATGCAACGAGGTTAAATTTGAATTAAATAGAATGTCATCTGCAACTAAATATAAATCCGGACGATAGCCACGAGTTAAAAATACAAAAAGTATTCTTATTATAAAACCTGCACATGCTATAGCAAACCAAATTCCTAAAAAGCTAAATTGTTGCGGACGGGCTAGCCTAGTTTCATTTGGTAGTTTTTCATATGCTTCTAGTTTTAGTTTAAAAGTTTCGGCATATTTTGGTTTTCTGATGTACTTAGTTAATAGCCACACAGCAAGTACAAAAACAGCCACACAAAGAAGAGAAGCTAATACTATAAATAAAGTATCTAGGCTCTGATTGCTTATGCCATTAAATGTTGAAGTTAGTAAATTGTTTGTCATTGATTATTTATTTGTTTTTCCTTTGAGGTTTAATGTAATTATTTAATGAAAAATGAAGAATGAGAAGCAGGAAATTAAAAATAGAAATTGCATTATGACAAAACTAAAATAAATCCTTAACTTTTCATTCTTCACGGTTCATTTTTTATATCTGCCGTAAGGCAGTTTGGCGGAGGCTGAGGGATTCGAACCCCCGTGACTCTCATCTAACGGTTTTCAAGACCGCCCCGTTATGACCACTTCGGTAAGCCTCCACAAAATCATTGCCTACAAAAACGAGATTTATAGACACACGAATATCAGTATAACAAATTTCATTATAGCTTTGCAAGCATTTTTTTTCATAAAAGATGTTCATATGAAAAATATTTTTTTATGCACATTTTTAAACGCAACCGCATATACATTAGTTCGCTAGGTAAAAACTGGCGAACTTTTTTTAAGGTTTACATATTATGCATGAATTAAAAACATTATCATATTGCGAATTACGCAATAAAGAAGTAGTAAATGTGCTAGATGGCAAACGATTAGGCAGAATTATCGATATCGTTTTTTCAGGTTGCGATAAAGCACATGTAAGAGGAATTGTAGTGCCGTTTACTAGGCGAGTTTTTTTATTAAAAGATAAAGAAATTTTTGTGCCTTGGCACTGTATTAGACGCATCGGCGAAGATGTGATTTTAGTGGAACTAGTTGTAGAAAATAGTGGTCATCACACAAGCCGTCGCCGTAGTAAATACGAGCCGTATAAAGACGAAATCCACGGTCATCATAAGTCTTCATCACACGGATCGGCACATCTTCATTCGATTGATAAAGAAGAAACCGATGAAGAGAAGGAAGAAAAATAAATTTTAAACTTTCTATGTTTTCATTTAATATTTGTTGACATTTTCTCTTACAAACCGTAAAATTTACTTATGCGTTGTGTATATTGCGAGCATATAGAAAGTAAGGTTTTAGATTCTCGGTCGCTAGAAGATGGGGGAGTTATTCGCCGTCGTAGAGAGTGTCTAAAATGTGCTAGACGCTTTACTACCAAAGAAATTATCGAAAATGCTCCGATTTTTGTTGTAAAAAGCGACAAGACTCGGGAGCTTTTTGATGTGAATAAAATTAAATCCGGTGTTATGCGAGCGTGTCAAAAGCGACCAATCAGTTTAGAGCAAATTGATACTCTAGCCGAAAATGTTGCTAGAAAAATTATAAGTCAGATGGATAAAGAGATTAAAACCTCCGCAATAGGCGAATTTGTTATGGACGAGCTTAAAGCTATAGATGATGTAGCGTATGTAAGGTTTGCTTCAGTTTACCGCAAATTTACAGATGCGACTACCTTTGTTAAGTTTATTAAGGGTAAATAAATAAAAATGCAGGAATCAGGCGAAAATTATTTAGAAACGATATATCTTTTATCGCAAAAAAAACAAGGGGTTCATGCGCTGGATGTAGCCAAAGCGTTAAATTTTTCTAAGCCGTCGGTAACTAGGGCAATGGGAATTTTAAAAAACAGAGGCTTTATTATTATAGACGAGCTAAAGCACATTATTTTAACGGATAAAGGATTAAGTAAAGCTAAAGAAATTCACGAAAGGCACGAAATTATAGAAGCGTTTTTTATAAAACTAGGAGTATCAAAAGAAATTGCCACAAAAGATGCTTGCCGAGTAGAGCACGACATTAGTGAAGAAACCTTTGAGGCAATTAAGAAATTTGTAGATGGGTAACTAAATTAAAAATCTAAAAGAAAAAGTTGGAAATGAAAAGAAAAATTATCATTTGTATATTAGCAATATCGTTGGTGTTAATTTTAGCACTTGGTGGCTGTAGAGCACATATGTTATCTAGCACAATTCGCACAAGCGATAATTTTGTGCTAGGTTACCATACAAGGCAGGTTTTTACAGGCTGTGCTTATTCGCCTAGAGAATATAGCGTGATAGAGTACTTTGGTGATAGTACAGAGCTAGTTATTCCGCTTGAATATAGAGGTAGACCGATTGTTGGTTTTGGTGTGCGTAGAACAGATTACGATGAGTTTGTTTTTGGTAATCAAGTAAGAAAATTGACAATTCAAAGAAATATAGGTCATATCCATTACATTAGCACTAGGGGTTTTGAGCAAATGGAATTGGCGGAAGTTTATGTTACAAGTGACAATCAGGCTTTTAAGTCTATAGATGGAGTGTTGTTTACTAGCACAGCAAGTATTTTAATGTTTTATCCACCTGCTAAAGTTAGCGAAACATTTGTTATTCCAAAAACTGTTACGGCGGTTGGTTTTTTTACTGTTGCAGGAAGTTGGGCATCTTCAGAGGCTACTATGGCATCAGTAATGGCAAATAGGTATCTAAAAAATCTTTACATACCATCTACAGAGTTTCTTTCGATCAGATTAGATTTTGAAAGGTTGCCAAGTTTAGAAAACATTTTTGTTCCGTATTCTTTGCTAAACACATACAGAGAATTTTTTGAAGATAATGCGGATTTAGTTCAATCAATTTATGAAACACTTATTTAATGCAACTAAAAATTTTGATAAGGTGTCGGCGATGTTGTCGGAGGAGTTTTTTGGGGTTTCTAAGAATCGGATTATAAGTCAAATTAAAAGGGGAGAAGTTAGGATTAACGGAGTTAAGATTGTTAGTGATTGTGCGGTAAGTATAGGCGATGAGGTTAGGATTTTTTTACCGGAGAGTTTTAGTGATAAAGCTACGGAGGTAAAAATAATTTATGAGGACGATAATGTATTAGTTGTGGATAAGCCTGTTTTATGTGAGGTAGAAACGCATTTGGTGGAGATATTAAAGCGACAAAAAGATTATGACTTTATTGCTCCTAGCCATAGATTAGATCGCAATACAACAGGGCTTGTTGTGTTAGCAAAATCACCTCAAGCGTTAGAGCAGTTATTTAATCTTTTTAAGCATCGCAAAGTCCAAAAGTTTTATAAGGCGGAAGTTGTAGGTAAAGTTAAAAAACAGCAGGATAGTATTACTGTTTATTTTAAAAAACACTCTGAAAAATCGTTTGTTAGTGTGTCTGATGTGCAAAGAGCAGGCTATATGGAAGCGATTACAGAGTACAAAGTAATAAAATATTTTCAAGATAAAGATTCAACCGAATTGGAAATAAAACTAATCACAGGTAGGACTCATCAAATTAGGGCAACACTTGCCCATATAGGTCATTCGATTATTGGTGACGGCAAATATGGAAGTGAAAAATTAAACCGCCTACATAAAGCTCCGTACCAAAAACTGCGGGCTTATAAAATCATTTTCGATTTTGAAAATCAAGATGCACCATTACTAATCAAACTAAAAAATAAGGAGATATCTATATAGCCAGACATAACTAATGGGGACTATCGCTATAGGCTAGCAAATATATTTTGCCAAAGCCGAGGGGTTTATACATATGGGGCAGAGGGTTATAATTATAAGGAATAAAAAGGACATTGTTGTGGTTGAGAGGTTGACGGAGGATAAAAATAAAAAATGAAATTAGGATATACAAAAATAGCACTGTCAACACCGAAAGTGGTAGTCGGCGGTGTAGAAAAAAATCTAGCCGAGATTAAGCAAGCTATAAAAAATTCGGCAAAAGAAAATGCAGAAATGATTGTTTTTGGTAAAAATGTAATAGCAGGATTTTCTAGTAGCATTATGCAAAATTATATGCCTATGCTAAATGCTTGCAAAAGTGCTTTAGAGGATTTAGTTAAGTTTTCAAAATTGTACCCTCAACTTATAGTAGTTGGACTTCCGCTTAAAATCAGTAACACCGTAGATTCTGTTGCGACGGTTATTTCTAGCGGAAAAATTATTGCGGTTATTCCAAAAAATAAACCTAGTATAGAGAGCATAGAACTTTTAGGCACTAAATATACACTTAATCCAGACACTCTTATTACTGTTAATATGGTGGGCAGTACGCAATTAAGTTATAATTTAGGTTGTGTTTTTGATGAAGACTTTAATGAGATAGTCCCTTCTTCACAAAATTTGGTGTTAAACGGAGCAGATTTAATTATAAATCTTGCTTCTTCTAATACAGTTATGTATTCTCACGATAGGCGAGTAGAGCAAATTAGAGCGACTAGCACTAGACTAAATTGCGGATATATTTATGTATCTAGTGGCAGTGGAGAGCCTATAAATGTAGGTGTGCCATCAAACGATAAAATTGTTACCGAGCCAGAATGGATTGTATCATCTTTATGGATGTCATCACCTAATAAATATGCTGTAGAAGACGAAGCTTTTGTTATTGAAGAGTTGGATATAGAAAATATCTTATCCAGAAAGCTACTTTACCCCACTCATCAAAACAAAAATCAGATAGGAGAGCCGAAATTTAATGCTATTGTCGAGTTAAAAAGTAATGAACTATTACCGTCAATATTTGTTAAGCAATATGTTGTAAAATATCCTTTTATACCTATAGGCAGTCCTGAGTTGGAAAGAGTTCTCAATATTTTGGGCAGAGGTATATTGCAACGCTTACAAGCGGCAAAAACCGAAAAAGTAATTATCGGCACATCGGGTGGGCTAGACAGCACAATGGTGCTACTTATTGTAGAGAGAATTTTTAGAGAGAATAATATCGACACCAAAAACATTTTAGCTGTTATGTTGCCGTCTGGCGTTTCGTCTTCTCGTACTAAAAACAATGCTAAAAAACTTATTGAATTGCTAGGGGTTAGCGGATTTGAATTTCCAATTGGCAAAGCAGTTGAACAGCATCTCAAAAACATAAATCACGAAAATCAAAACGATGTAGTTTATGAAAATGCTCAAGCCAGAGAACGCACTCAAATTTTACTTTCGCTTGCTAACAAGCATAATGCACTTATGCTGGGCACAAGCGATATGAGTGAAATTGCTCTAGGTTTTTCTACCTACGGCGGAGACCAAGTATCGCATTTTAATCCAAATGCTAATGTGCCTAAGACAATGATTAAGAAATTGATTAGCTATATGGACGGAATGAATGGATATATCGCTACAAAGGAAGGGCGTAGCACAACTGCTTCCGAAAAGGAATTATCAAAAATTCTGCGAGATATTTTAGATACTCCAATTTCGCCCGAATTATTAGAACACCAGGATACCGAAAAAATCTTAGGTCCATACGAATTACACGACTTTTTTATATACAACCTAATCGGTAGGGGGTTCAGCGTAGAAAAAGTTTATGCTTTAGCACAGCTAACTTTTCCCGAATATAAAAAAGAGTTAATCCTCTCAACTTTAAAAACATTCATATCTCGCTTTTTTACTAATCAATTCAAAAAAAATGCCTCAAGCGATGGAATATCCATACACGAATTCGACCTATCAAATAAAAACCTCCACACCGAATTCAGCGCAGAGGTTTATTTAAAGGCAGTAGAAAAATTAGTGTAAATACAAAAAGCTACTATTTTTTTAATCAATCTTTATTATACTGCAAAATATTTTATAAATTTTTTCCTTTTATTTTGTCTACTACTTCCATAGCGTTGTCTTTTATGTCCAATGCTTTTTTGGCAATTTTACTTTCGGCGATTTCACGCTTTTTAGCTTCAACTCTATCTACAAAAGCTTCTTGACATTCTGCAACCTTAACACGCACTTTACGAGAGTTATTCATAAGAAGTGCCCCGCCTATTATACCGATAGCTGCACCAAAACCAAAACCTATCAACATTTCAGAAAATTTCATAATAATTGTATATCCTCCTATTACATAAGTAGTATGTATAAAAATATGATTAAATATACAAATATTATAGAAGAACATTTTTTTGTTTGTCATTTTTTGTCGAATTTCAACAAATTGCGGGAGTTCTCAACGAGTTTAACTTTTTACTATATTATATATGATATAATTATAATTCATGAAAACTTCTATAAAAAGGATAAGTTACAAATGATAAAAAAACAAAAAACACCTATAAAAACAATTACAACATACATATTTACACTTATTTTATTAGCTTGTTTTTCGTTATTTGGTTTTGGTGGGATTGTAGTAGCAGAAGCATCGCAAGAAGAGCAGTTTTGCAGCAGCGAGAGAATATTTAAGGATGCTTTCTTTAGTGGTAACGAATTAGATAACTCCGATATTATA